>ENA-OQAB01000025-OQAB01000025.1-human-gut-metagenome-genome-assembly--contig:-NODE-25-length-103100-cov-10.483904_pt1 | contig 103100 bp, 96 predicted proteins | sample MGYA00242490_ERZ504517 | MGnify/ENA primary metagenome ERZ504517 (study PRJEB26092, sample SAMD00036298) | human gut metagenome | host: Homo sapiens | study: EMG produced TPA metagenomics assembly of...
ATAATAGGTCGATTTCTCTTTGCAGGGAGCGGGATACATAGCTGCCGCCGAATTTTAGAAAACCCGCCGCCTTGGAGAGCATCCCCAGGGTGTGCAAGCCTGCGGTCTTTTTCTGTGATCCAAAAATCAAATCCCGTTTTTTAAGCGTGTCATACAGCGGCGCGGCTGTCCGGCAGGCGGGAAGATCTGTGCCGCTTGCAGCCAGAAGAAGGAGGTTTTGATCGAGCGGGAGGGTAAAGGATTTCGCTCCCTCTGGAATTTCGAACGTATATTTGAAAAAATACGCCTGCTCGCCGTAGCTATCCGCATCGCCTCTATGGAGATGAGTCGCATTCCAGGCAAGAACGGTCTGCTTAATCTGCCCAGTCTCCTGCATGCCGTAGAGATCCCATTTTCCAACCGCCTCCAGGAGATCATGCACGGTAAATAGAAAGCCGGTTTTGCCGATGGTCAGCGCGGTGCGCCGATCACCGCTGAGTGAGGCCATCATCAGGCTCAGATATTTTGCGCCCTCCGGGATACTCAGTTTTTGCCCACGGCAGATCACAGCATTTGCCGCCAAATCCTCTTTGGGGCCAGTCACAAAGCGCACGCCGCCGCAGCGGATCTCCGATGGGAAACGCTCTGCGGGTAGGGCTACAGGGCAAGCAGTGCCGCAATCCGCCCGATTGCGGTTAAAAGAAAGGAGATCCGTATCGTAAGGCAGCTCGATTGGCATGCTGTGCTTGAGCTGGCCGCACACCGGAGCGGGCGCGAGCGTTAGGGCAAAGGAGCGCGGTTCAAAGGCCTTTAGGTCAAATTGCAGCACGCCTCCCTCCAGCAGGAATTCCCCCTCCTCCCGCGGTTCCTCAGAGGCATAGATTTCTCGTGCAGATGCAATCCCGGCCCCAAGCTCAAAACGGAGCTTTGTGTGGGTTTTTCCTGCACCTTCATTGAAACGGATAATGATCTCATCAGAATCCTGCGCTTTTTTAAGCGCACGCACCAATATATTTTCTTCGCTAATCCTGCCAAAGGAGAATTCGCGGCCTAGGGCACCCGGATGCTTTTCCACAAGAAAGGCGTTCATGGGCTGGTTAAAGCGCGCGGCCGCCATCTGTGTGCCGTTTTCATAGCCGCCCATATGGCCGAAAATACCGAAGCTGTAGCGGTTTAGGCCAAGATCCATCGTATTCTGGCCGCTTTCATCGCGGTAGGCGGATTGTGGGGTGTGAATGCCGGTCAACCGCAAGCAGTTGTCAAGCGGCTTATCCCAACCGTATTTCGAATCGCTCAGGATGGATACACCGCAGCTGCCATCCACCTTTGTGATATCCGCCCACATTTGTGCGGGCACCTCATAGAGCTTCGGTGTATTATTGCCGCGCTCAATGACGCCAAGGCCAAGGTCATAGCTTGCTTTGGGGTTGGATACCGCCAGCGGAAACTGCGTTTTGAGCAAGCTGCGCATATTGCGCCATTCGATCTCGTTATAAACCTCCACCGTATCGCCTCCGGCAGACAGGGAAATAACCTGACGGAAGGTCGAGGGGCCGCACACACGCAGCGTTTCGATCGCAACGCGGGCGGGGCCGTTCTCCAAGATGGTGAATTTAGGCGCACGCGCATACGCTATCGGCTTTGTCATCACTTCAACGAAATCAAGCTCCCATGCGGGCCAGTGCGTGCTGCCCAAGTAGTGGTGGACGCCCATGCGGATGGGGGCGGTAAGCAGGTCCATCCCAACCTCTTTATCATAGATGCTGGAGATATCGCCGTTATGGTCAAGCGTGAGGCGGTAACGCTCGTTTTCCAGCAGCTTTTCCTGCGCGCGTAAACGCGTTTGGATGGGGCAGGGCTCCCCGGACTCCCGCACATCATATACGGCATAGCCCATGGAGGGAACGCTTGCGATGAATACAATTTTTAGAGCCTCGCCGTTGCGCGAAAGCACCTGCGCAGGCACTTCTGACCCATTCAGATCGTAAACACGAAGATACTGGCAGTTTTCAGAAACGGGAATAAAAGCCGTGACCGGACCAATGCGGTTCTCACTCCCTTGGAGGGGATTGTTGACGAGCAGGGCCGTGCCCTTGACAAAAGAGGTATCCATCAGAGTGGATACGGCGCCCACGCTTGCGCGGTATTCTTCTGCAAGCTCGTTGAGCGAGAGGATATAATCGTTCCAATTGCGCTGGTAGCAGCGCATTAGAGAGGTGCCGGTGAGGTCATCGTGGAACTGATGGGCGATGATCCGTTTCCATGCGGTATCCATTTTCTCCTGCGGGTAGTCGGCCGCCCCCAGCCACATTGCCGCCGAGGCGCTGCGTTCTGCCGCATCCGCCAGCTGTTCCGCGCGACGGTTCCACCGCTTGCCGATTGCGCGCGAAGTGTAAGAGCCCACGCCATGATCAGTGGAAACGAGCTCTGTGTTCCAGAAGGGGAGGCTAGCCTTTTGCTCTGGCGTCAGCTCCGCTTCCATATCACGGAAAACCTGATCGGCCGGCGCGCTGAGCACATCGCTTTTTTCCGTTTTGTTTTCCGAGAGCTCCTGGCAGACGGTGGCGACGGATTCCTCCTTTGGGGCTCCTCCGCAATCCCCCGTTCCGTGAAAAATATAGGTAAAGGGGAGGTTATACTTTTTGAGATTCGCCTTGAGCTTTTGTGAGACGGCACGGTTTTTGCGCACCTTGTCAAGCTCCGCCACATAGCTGCGCGCGTCGAGAGAGGCATAGATCCAGCGGCCATCCACCCCGTACCAACGGCCTAGATCAAAGGGTATGCCGAAGGCCGAGCTCCAGGTCAGCTTTTGCGTGGTAAAGCCGGAGAGGTTTGCGTGCCGCGCAATGCTCGGCAGCGCCCAGCCGAAGCCGAAACAGTCCGGCAGGAAAATATCCGTGCTGCGTTTGCCGAACGTTTTGTCAAAATAGCTGTTCCCATAGAGGATGTTGCGAAAGAGCGCTTCCGGAGAAGGGATGTTGACATCCCCGTTTTCATATGCGCTCCCGGTCACATTCCACCGCCCCTGTGCAACATATTCCTTCAGCTTTTCAAATTCTTCCGGATAGTATTCCTCCATCAGCTCATAGCGGTAGCTCCCCTCAAAGCTAAAGCGGTAATCCGGGTATTTCTCAAAGAGCGCAAAATTATCCCGTAGGGTAGCGGGTATGTATTCGCGCAGCGTTGTTTCGAAATCCCAGTTCCAGGAGGTATCCAGATGGGCGGTGGCAACGGTGTAAATGCGTGGCTTTAGGTCCGACATGGTTATGACCATCCCTTTCTTGTGCAAAGCTGCGGCATGATGTGGCTTTGCACAGCCAAAATTTTAAGTGGAATTTATGATCGAAAAGCACCATACGCAGTTCGGAAGGGTTATCTTTCCGATGTTTACTCCGCTTCCTTATTTTCCAATGTGTCAAGCCAAGCGTTCACCTGCGCGTCGGATGGCATACGCCAATCCCCGCGCGGAGAAAGGCTGACGGAGCCCACCTTTGGGCCGTCCGGCAGGCAGGAGCGCTTAAATTGGCTCTGGAAAAAGCGCGTTAAAAACAGCCGCAGCCATGCCGTGAGTTGCTGTTGGGTATATTGATCGCCAAAAGCGCGCTTGGCAAGAAATAGAAGCTTCTGGGGATTTGTGCCGAAGCGGAGAAAATGATAGAGAAAGAAATCGTGCAGCTCATAGGGGCCGATCTTCTCCTCTGTTTTCTGTGCGATTTGGCCAACCTCATCCGGTGGCAGGAGCTCTGGGCTGACAGGCGTGTCGAGCACCGAGCGCAGCACACGCGCGGTACGTGCATCCGCCTGGGCGGCAAAATTCTCAACCAAATGGCGCACAAGCGTTTTGGGCACGCCGCAGTTAACACCATACATACTCATGTGGTCGGCATTATAGGTGCACCAACCAAGGGCGAGCTCGCTCAAATCCCCCGTTCCGACGAGAATGCCGCCCTCCTTATTGGCGAGATCCATCAGGATTTGTGTGCGCTCACGGGCCTGCGTGTTTTCATAGGTTACGTCGTGCAGAACGGGATCATGGCCGATATCCGCCATATGCTGTAGGCAGGCTGGGCGGATATCAATTTCCCGGAAGGTCGCACCGATGCACTGGATAAGCTCTACCGCGTTGTCATAGGTGCGGTCTGTTGTGCCGAAGCCCGGCATAGTAACGCAAATAATGTTGTTGGTCGGCAGCTTTAAAAGCTCCATCGTCCGCACAGAGACAAGTAGCGCGAGCGTCGAATCAAGCCCGCCGGAAATGCCGAGCACCAGCTTCTGCATCCCGGTGTGGAAAAGCCGCTTGGCAAGCCCCGCCGCCTGAATCGAAAGAATCTCCCGGCAGCGTTCCTCCCGCTTAACGCGGTCATCCGGCACAAAGGGGTGTTTATCATAAGCGCGGTTGATCTGCGCTTCTTCCAGGGCGGGAACCGGCGCGTCGATCACTCGGTAGGCTGGTGGAGGGACGAGGGTGGCGTTATCCGGGAAGCTACCATTTTGCCTGCGCTGGGATAAAAGCCGCTCCAGATCGACGCAGGCAACCGCTTCGCTGCCCTCTAGTAAAAAGCGGGGGCTGTCTGCGAGGAGCGTGCCGTTTTCCGCCACTGTGCATGCGCCGGCAAAGACGAGATCTGTCGTAGATTCTCCAACGCCTGCGGAGGCATAGGCATAAGCGCACAGTGCTTTGGCGCTCTGCTGTGCAATCATGGCGCGGCGATAGTCATTTTTTGCAACCGCTTCGTTGCTGGCGGAGAGGTTGACGATCACATTTGCTCCGGCCTGTGCCATCCGTGTACTGGGCGGCAGAGGAACCCAAAGATCCTCACAAATTTCAACGCCAAGCACCGCGCGGTCATTCAAGCGAAAAAGCAGGTTTCCAAACGGAATATCCTCTCCTGCAAAGCGGATCGTTTCCGCCTTTGCCTGCTCTGCCGAGACAAACCACCGCTTTTCGTAAAATTCCTGGTAATTCGGCAGGTAAGTCTTTGGTACAAAGCCGAGGATTTTACCACGGTGCAGAACGGCAGCACAATTATAAAGAAACCCGTCTACCCGTAAGGGAATGCCTATGACGATCACGGTAGAAAAGCCCTTCGTCTGCTCCGCAAGGCCGAGCAGCGCCTGTTCGCAGCTGTCAAGCAGCACATCCTGCCCAAATAAATCGCCGCAGGTATAGCCAGAGAGGCAGAGCTCCGGCAGCACGGCCACCTGAACGCCCTCTTCCTGTGCATGGCGCAGGGCGTCCAGCGTATAGATTGCATTTTGTTTTGGGTTGGCAACACAGGTGCGCGGGCTGAAAGCGCCGATTTTTAAAAAACCGAAATCCATAGAGAAACCTCACAACGTTTATTAATTTACAGCATTTAGTATATACTCTTGCGATGAGAAAAACAACAGATAAACCGGCAAACAACAGCAAAAATAAAACCGGTTGAGTTTTGCCGTATCTAGGAGCAAAAAGGAACAGACGGCCCCGGATGGACCGCCTGTTCTTTGGAATAAACGTAGGCTTAGGATTCCTCTTTTACGAAAGTTTCTGCCAGTTCATAGAAATCCTTCTCCGTTTTTATCTGTTTGCCGCAATCACGCAGTTTTTCCCGCGCAACGCTCGGGAGGGAGAGAAAATATTCGTTTACCCCGGCATCTTTTTTCAAAAGAGAATTTAGCCCACCTGCTAATTTAGGATCTGCCATATGATCATTCCTTTCGAGCCAAATGAGAACTGATTTGCTCCGTCAACCTCTTCTGCATCTGTTATGGCCGGGAACGGCTGCTTTTATGCGTTGGCTATTTGCTGTTTTTTGTGTGAGAAAATAACGGTGTACATAATCTTTGGTAAGCTGGAATACCTCTCGGCTTAAAATCGTGATAGCAATCAGGTTTGGGATTGCCAGCAGGGCGTTAAACGTGTCGGATAAGCTCCATGCGAGCTCCATCCGGACCGTACTGCCCAGAAGGACGACGGCGGCAAACAGAATTTTATAAAGGGGAACAGCTCGGTCGCCCAATAGGTAGGAAACGGCTCTTTCCCCATAATATGACCAGCCGATGAGCGTGGCAAAAGCGAATAATACAATTGAAATGGCAATGAATTTTTCGCCGGCGGCACCGAATACTGTGGCAAAGGCGGCGGCGCATAGGGCGGTGCCGCTGTACGCGCAGGAAGGAGCCCAAACCCCTGAGGTGAGGATGGCGAGCGCGGTGACAGTGCAGCATACAAGCGTATCCGCAAACACCTCAAAAATGCCCCACATGCCTTGCTCGACCGGCTCCTTTACATCCGCATCGCAATGGACGATCACGGAAGTGCCGAGCCCAGCCTCATTGGAAAAGACGCCCATTGAAACGCCGGTGCGCAGTGCGCGGGCCATGCCGTAGCCCGCTGTTCCACCTATGGCAGAACGAATGGAAAAAGCCTCTGAAATAATACCGCCGACCGCCTGCGGAAGGCGGCGAATATTTATCAAAATTACAGCGCAGCCTGCTGTTAAATACAGAATTGCCATGATGGGAACTAGTTTTTCCGTCACGGCGGCAATGCGTTTGATACCGCCGAGCAAGATAATTCCAATCAATATGGCCGCCGCTGCTCCTGTCACTTTGGGGGATACGCCGAAGGCGTTTTTCATAGCCTGCGCCATTGAATTGCTCTGCGAGAGGTTGCCCATGCCGAAGGAGACGGGAATACAAAGGGCTGCAAAGAGCAGAGCCATCCATTTGCAGTGAAGCCCTTTTTCCATATAGACCATTGCGCCGCCTACCCAGCGATTTTTTGCATCCGGATAGCGGTAGCGGATGCCGAGCGTTTTTTCCGCAAAGCTTGTCATCATGCCGAGAAAAGCGGAAGCCCACATCCAGAAGATCGCGCCCGGGCCGCCTGTAGAAAGGGCGATAGCAACACCGACGATGTTGCCGGTGCCGATTGCGGCGGCGAGTGCGGTGGAGAGTGCTTGGAACGGAGTGATGGAATGGGCAGGTAGCTTCTGCCTGCCTCCCTTCCTGGCGAAGAGGCTGCCGACCGTCAGGCGCATCCATTTGGATAACCAGCGGACCTGAAAAAAACGTGTGCCGACCGTGAACAGAAAGCCGACCAGCAGAAAGCAAAGGAGCATCCCCCGGCCCCAAAGGATGGAGTTGAGCATTTGATTCAGATTGGAAATTGTATTTGTAAATGCCGCCATGGATAGCCTCCAATTCAAACATGTTGTGCACATGATACTTGCAATAATTAAGAAAAGCTTATTTCAGAATGGATGGTAAGGCGAAACGGCATTCATCTCAATCCACGCACCCGCGTGGGGCGCTACCCTTCTGGTTTAATCCCATATTACGCACACTTCGACTTGAATATCACCTATATAGGAGCAAATTTGTATTCTCTTTATTTACCTACCTATGTGAAAGTGTGTTCTATATATATGCATGAGCAAGCCTATATTATTATTGCCGATGCCTCATCAATTGTATGAGATGTAGCGCGCTGTGTCGGATGCGACAAAACAGGATTTCTATACAATATTCGTGAATCGGCAGACTTATTTCGGCATGCCTGTTTCAATCCACGCACCCGCGTGGGGTGCGACCTACAATATAGCATAAATGCCCGTAACTACGTTAGATTTAATGCTTGTTGACTTGCATTTGACTTGCATTACCCAGATAATCGTTAAGCTTGTCCACTGATCTTATTTTAAATTTGGTGTCCAGATGCGTATAAATACCAAGCGTTGTTTTTATGTCTGAGTGCCCAAGCAGATCTTTTGCTGTCAGCACATCCACACCCGCCATATAGAGCATCGTGGCGTATGTGTGCCGCAACCAATGCGCCGTGAAATGGGGGATGGTTAAAAGGCTTGATTTCCCGACTTTTGGAGAACCGAACTTTTTATCAATTTCCCTTAGATAATCATCCCACATAACGCGCCAGGAGCTTTCTGACACAATTTGCCCAGTCGCGGACGGGAATACCAATAAACTTGATTTAGGCTGATCTGATAAGTAGACCGCCAGAATTTCCGGAATTGATATCACACGCATCCCCGCGTTTGTTTTGGTGGATGCCTTGACGTGCGGAACACCATCATGAAATTCGACCGATTTATTTACCGTTACAGTGCGATCAGCCAAGTTTATATCAGGCCACGTAAGAGCAAGTAATTCGCCGCGCCGCAATCCAGTGTACATCATTATTACGGCCGCAAGCTGCATTTTATGAGGCGTGTTTAATATCCAGCCTTGCTCCTCTTCTGTTAAGGCTCGCCTGTGGCTTTGCGGGGCATTCTTGGGGATAACCACAGCATCAGCAGGGTTATAATCTAAAACGCGATTTGTGATCGCCAAGCGGAATATTTGCGAAGCCGTTAGCTTGATATCGCCTAAAGTCTTTTTTGAGGTAGGCTTACCGGTATGCGGGTTCTCGGCTGCCAGAGCGTCAACGATTTCTTGTATGTCATAGGTTTTAATATCGGATATGCGCAATCCATGCAGATTTTCCAAGCGTTTTATATACCCCTCATAAGACCTGACCTGAGAAAAAGATATATCCGCTTCTTTGTATTTAATCCAGCGTTTTGCCCAGTCCCCGAACGTATCGCGCTCTGCTGTCACGTCGATCCCTTTGCGCAGAGCAAGCTTAACCTGTAGGGCCGCTTCGTCGGCCTCTTTTTGTGTGTTGCCGTACACTGTTTTATATTTTCGTTTACCATCCACCATCCCCAGATATACCTGCACGGCGATCCTTCCATCTGCACGGCGCTTATTTTGCTTTCGAGGCATTTCATCACTCCCAAATTATATATTTAATAATTATGCAAAGATAACCTATGATAAAATAGCCCTCCCTTCTATATAACGAAAAAAAACGTCAAATGTTGCACTTGATTGAGAAAATATTTTTTGATTTTGCTTTTTTCTCCGTTTTGTACAAATTGCCTAAAGAATATTCTTGCATGTTTTTTTCGCTTGGTCAAATCGTTTTGACCAAAATTCACAAAATATGTGCTAAAATTTAGTTAGTGGTTACTCTTCACAGTTAGGCGTAAATTAAGGGAAAATTAGCAACAATAGACACGAGGTGTCTATTGTTGTGAAATACAAAGTAACCGTATTGCTAAAGCCATACAGAGAGCAAAACGCAATGACAGTGCGAATGTTGGAAGCAAAGGCAGGAGTAAGCAAGACACAAATCGTCAATATTGAGAATGGAAGCAATCTGCCGACGCTTCCCACCCTATGCAAACTTGCCGCCGCGTTAAAAGTCAACCCGCATGATATGTTGATTTTTGAAACGGAAAAAGATCAAGTTGACGAGCAAGCAAAGGAGTGATAATATATAAACGAACGAATGTTCTGAAACGAGGGCAAAAAGAATAAGGCAGCTTGCACTTTGGCCGGCGCGGCTGCCTTATTCCGATAGGGGGGCACTATTGTACCTCCGCACCCTCATTATACAGCAGACGGTGGTTAAATGCAATGCGCCGTTTTGAGGCGTGTGTCTATTATTAGGAGGGTTAAAAATGATGGAAGAAAAACAAAAGAATAAGAAACAAATTGAAGATGAATTCTTACATAGTTTAGCAAAAACGCTTTGCAAGACCGAGCATCCGGAATTAGCGTTTAATTCTTATAGCAAAGCACTAAAAGTTTTGTACAATGAGTTCGGCAAGAAGCCGAAGAACGACCTTTTGTCTTTCAGTCAAACTACTAACATCAATGTCTAGATCGGCAAATAGTTTCTTGAGACATATAAATATTTTTTCTTCTTTATCCCCTGAATCAGCCGACAATGATTCAGGGGGTTTTTCCGTTTTACCGAACTCCGCATCTAAATCAGTGATTTGGTAGATATCGCAGAGTATAAGGAAGGTTTCTGCGTCGGGCTGACGATATCCGCTTTCCCAACTATATACCGTTTTATCAGATACATGATATACCTTTTTTTTGTAGTAGTAATACAACTTCTTTCACGCTCAGATATGCCTGTCCGTTTACAGTAACCTCCTGCGGTTTGTCCTGAATGTTGCAGAAGCGGATCTTCCAGGAACGTTTCTGCGGGATCACTGCTGTATTTCCCTGTGCAGCTTCTACAATAAATACTGTTCCATTCTCATCTGCAGTCTTCGTCATTCTGGTGGATACCCAATTCTCATCCAGGTCTTCCGGTGTGTCCCCACCGTCTTCCCAGAGTACAAATTCTCCTGATTCTCCAGGATATACAAGTACTTCCAGTTTCTCAGGATTCTCAATGGAATTATCATATCCTTCCATGTCCTTCAGTGGAATGATGCTGCCTTCACGCACAAGTACCGGCATCTCATAAATATCTCTCCAGAGATCCACTTTTCTGCCGCCCTTATATGCTCTTCCGTTAAAGAAATCATACCAGATTCCCTGCGGGATCCATGTCTTTGCGCCTGCAAGTCCTGTTACCGGATCCAGCTTATCTGTGATTGGAGATACCATCATCTCTGTGCCGAAATAATAGTTGTTCGGTACTTCATAGGTTTCCTCACGCTCCGGCTCCAGATAATACATCGGCTGTACCAGCAGCAGTCCCGCTCTGCTTGCACGACGGTTCATGGTGTAAAGATACGGAACTAGCTTATGACGCAGTTTCAGGAAATTCTTCATTACTGTTTCTACAATCTGGTTGTATTTCCACGGTTCTTTTCCATTAAACGGGTTATCTGTGCTGTGCAGACGATTCATTGGTGAAAAGACTCCAAGCTGTACCCACCTTGCAGTGAGCTCGTCGTCTCTGTATCCAAACATATGTCCACCGATATCATGACTCCACCATCCAAAACCGATGTTGCTGGCATTTGCTGTGAAATATGGCTGGAATTTCAGACTCTCCCAGGTAATGAACGTATCACCGGAAAAACCAACCGGGTATCTGTGGCTTCCTGGACCTGCATATCTTGAGAAAGTCAGCGCACGTTTTCCTTTCCACTTGCTGTCCAGATAGTGATAGTGGTTCAGCATCCAGAGCGGATCCAGTCCCGGAACCTTGGTTACAGTTCCCTGCTGCCAGTCAAGCCACCAGAAGTCTACTCCCTCTTCTTCCATCGGATGATGCAGTTCCTCAAAATATGTCTCAATGAATTTCGGATCTGTCATATCAAAAAGTACCGGTTCCTTACTTGCAGGATCAATTCCCATCTTCTCTGCAACTCTCGGATAGGCTTCTTCATAAGCACGCACTCCATCTGCCGGATGTACGTTCAGTGTGATCTTATATCCATGTTTGTGCAGCCAGTCCATAAATTCAGGCGGATTGGGGAAAAACTTCTTATTCCAGGTATATCCTGTCCATCCGCTTCCATATACAGGAGGTACATCCTCTACCAGATGCCAGTCCATATCTACAACTGCAACAGAAAACGGCACTTCTTCTTTCTCAAAACGCTCTACCAGTTCTTTGTACTCTGTCTCTGTGTATTTGTGATATCTGCTCCACCAGTTTCCGAACGTATATCTTGGAAGCAGAGGTGTTTTTCCACATAATCTGTAAAAATCCTGCAGACATTCCACATATCTGTGACCATAGCCAAAGAAATAAAAGTCTGCTCTGTTTCCCTGACGTGGCTCTACCATTCCATCTTCGCCCATAGCCATTGTGTGGGAATCATCCAGCACTGAAAAACCGTTTCTGGACATAATTCCATGACTCAGCGGAATCTCACCGTCTGCTTCATCCAGGGTTCTGGCTGTTCCCAGCAGATCTTTTGGTTCATCACCATAATGCCACACGCGCTCGCTGGCTTTTCCACCCGCTACACGTATCATCAGACCGCTTGGAGAAAATTTCTGTCTGTCATAGTGGATTTCCAGGTCTTTGGTGTAAATATGTAATTCCTCACCGCCATCGCTCACCCTGAATTCCGGCACCGGGAAATCACGATTGCATACCATCTGTGTTGCTCTGTCCTCAAATCCTCCGTCTTCGCTGTACTCAAAACGAATCAGGGCAGTTGTCAACATTGTAATCCTGAAATGATCGCCCACGATCACAGCTTCCTTTCTGCATACAGGATTACCTTCCAGCACAAATTTCTTTAAGTCCATAAAAGTTTTTCCTCCTTTACATCAACAACAGTTGTAACAGTTGCTTTTATGTCTATTTTAATCTTCTGTAGTCTGATTGACAACGCTTTTTTTCAGCTACTGAACATTTATATGACATATACTTGTGATATTATTTTCTAGAACGTGTCTGAAAAATGCTTTACGCAAGATGTGCGTCACAATTTGCAGGAGATTTTGGGAATGATTTTCCAAACACACTCTAAAGCAGCTGCCGAAGAGGACGAATGATAATCCTGAGCACGCCGTAGTATAACTTCTTTTTCCGATTCAACACTTTCCCCTGGTACTTTGCGCCTTCGGTTTCCTGACCGTTTGCAAGTACCTCTTTGCTTTTTTCCATATAATCTGATTCTGTTTCGTGAATTTGCTGACTCAGTTTTTCGCTGTCAATTACCAGCATCAGTTCCGTATCCAGATAAGTACTTCGCATATCCAGATTATAGGAACCTACTACTGACAGACGGTCATTTATCAGCACAGCTTTTGTATGAACCGGATAATCATTCATCAGTTCATACACATCTGCCCCTGTTTCCAGAATTTTCTTTTTCTGATTAAGATAATCTGTACAGCCCCATGGATTAGAGCCTTTTTCCACTGCATTCAGCACGATCTGAAGCTTTGCATGATCTGAAATCCCCTGCAATACATCATACATGTAACCATTACAGATCACATAAGGAGTCTGTATTATTACATGATCTGCATTTTCAGTAAGATACTGAATTGTCTGGAGAACCTGCGGTGTTTTTCGCCCCGCCTCAATTCCATTATTGATCAGAGTAATCTTGTTTGCTTCTATCGTATCCTTTTCCCATGCACTGTATGTTTCTATATCATTGTACCTTTTCAGCAGAGATATGTAAATTTCTTCCATGTGCCGGTATGCATCCGTATATCTGGAAGATTGTTTGCCTTTTTTAATGCTCACACAACTTTCCTTCCATATTTTATGGAAATAATCCTCAAGCTGGTTCAGAGACTCTCCCTGTCCTTCTGATGTATCATACACTAGGATATCTCTGTCTTCATTAATGCCTTTTGTCTGATCCCCCAGAAAGATATCATTGCTGTTGCGTCCGCCCAGCAGATACATTTTCTCATCCACGATCAGATATTTATCATGCATGCGATAATTCACCTTAAACAGATTGACCGGTGTCACCGGATTGTAAACTCCCACTTCCACATTCTCATATGATGCCAGAGCCTGGAAATCGCTGCTTCCAGCCAGAAACAGTTGCTGATAAATTCCATCGATCAATAACTGAATCTTCACACCTCTTGCCGCAGCGCAATTCAATGCGGCAAGAATTTTAGTACCATTATCATCCGCGCGTAAGTCAAAGGTAGACAGTACAATGCTCTCCTTCGCAGTGCCAATCATACGAAGTCTCCACAAAAGTGCCTCTTCATTATCGTCAATGCAGCAAATCCTTTCCGTTCCTTCTGTCTCTGATGTAAATTCTGTTTCTCTCAGACTTTCCATATATTTTTCGTCCGGTTTCCTGCAAAAAAGAGGTGAGAGTATATTCACCAGCACCACGATCAGCAAAAAAAGGCAAAATACTCTGCCTGTTCTTTTTAGTATTTTTTTCATTCGATACCGTAACCTCCTTTAACCAGACCGGAACCCAGATATTTGTGAATTCCATATACCGTAGCGGGGAGTGTTTTTTCAAATTTCTCTACGGAAAACTGCCGTCCATATCTGGCATCCATCTTCCATCTCCCTGATGGCGATAGATGTGTTTCCATTGATTCGCAGACTGCCATAAATGAGATACAAATTTTATTTATCTTAACCTTTTATTTTTTATACTGCTTTTTTATTCTATTTATGTGCTCTTGTTTTTCCTCGTCACTAAGTTGTGTTCCTGGTAAAAGTTTTTGATATATGTTTTCTATCTCTTCACTTGTTAGAATGTCAGGATTTCCTGTCTGTGTTTTCATAAACGCTTTTAATTGGCTGCTATGAATTACATACAGATTTTCACTTTCTGTTGAAATTTTTTTCAAATTAGCATTTGCGTTGAATGTAATAAGGGAAATATACTTTTCCTCACCAATTTGTAATAATCTTTCCAGATTTTTAATATGACTTCTATTTTGTTTAACCGGATTATAAAAAAAATATTTTTTACCCTTTAAAGTTTCACACCAGTTTTTACTCTGCTCATCCCCAAAAATCCAGCCTGAATAATTTTTATTTTCAATGACATAGATGCCTTTGGTACTTATCATAATGATATCTAACTCTGTTTTTGCTCCTGATCGATTAGGGATGTAGCAATTGAAAAGTAATTTATTTTCAAATGCAGTCGTTTCAAGATTTTGTGATGTTCTATATTCTCCTCTTGCGCCTTTATCATTAAGAATATTCAAAAAACTTTTTTTACTCTGTTTACCATAAGATGATTTTTTATACTGTTTATTTTCATACCAGTATTTGATTCCGACAGCTCCCCAGATTATTGCTACGCTTATAATTGCAAATAATATTATATAATTTTGACTTAACATACTTTTCTTCCCCTATTTGTGATTATTTATCCAATCTTGGATTCTGATAATTTTTCTTTCTTATTATCTTCTTCGTCATTTTGATCTTTTAAGCCTTGTATATATCCTTCTTCCATTCCTTTCTTTTCTCTGATAATGTTCGATAATTTTTAAGAATCTTTTTTCTGCTTCTGTATATGTGCCATTTTCCTTTTTCCTGTTACAAAGTACTCTATGTTCACTCCCAGAAGTTCGCAAATGCGTTCAACATATTCTATTGGTGGGTTTGTTCCTCTGCTTTTCCATGTACTTACAACTTATTTAATTTTAATTTTATCATTACAAGCCGTTTTCTACAACCTGTTTTATTCTAAATTGCCAGTAATATAAATATGTCCAAACGGTACAAGACTATAAATTTTAAGGGAGTTCAATGTTATTATAGCAATCCTCGTAAATAATGCATTTAAGACAGTTCAGCAGAGTGCGAAAGACAAGGAAGATATCTGCAGGCGTGCTGACGCACGGCAAAGATATCTGACGCAGGATTTCACACTCTGATGGGCTGGATTAAGATGCATTATTTCAGAGGATTGCTATAGGATGGTTAGACCGGAATCATTAGACAGCTAGCCTAAAAGAACCCCCATGGACTGGTCCTCCATGGGGGTTCTTTGCATCAGTTTGATTTACTTCTTTTCTGGTTACTATTATATTACTTCTTAATTGCATTTATGTCAATCCCATGTATCTCAAAAATAATCAGGTAAACCTGATGAAGTATTGCGTAATCCATCGCAAGTATGAAGATATTTACCAGCTTGACCCTGTGTTCTTTAAGCGGTATCAGTAGCATAAAATACTTCATTTCTATCTATTTCCCAGACACCTTTATTTTTCACTTTCCCGTAAAACATAAAAAACACCGTCCCCGCGGCAATCGCATTGTCCGCAAAAACAGTGTTCTTAGTGCGCCTTCAGGGGTTCGAACCCTGGACACCCTGATTAAGAGGAATCAGCGTTATTATCTGGGTATTGTCAAATCTATTATTATCTCCCATATTTCACCAAACTTTTGTTTTATTGCCTGAAAAGCTGTCAATAATGTTTCCGGATCATTAATGATCAATATGTAAACAATCTCAATTGCAAGTGCTAGCAGAACCCCGATCAGGATACATTTGACAGCACTCGGTTCTCGGTGTTGCCTTTTTCGTAATTCATGCTCTACCATCTTTTCATGGTTGTCTTTCCATTTGTTGTAGTTATAAATCTGTTCCGCTTCCCTCTGGGCATTTTCAATCTTTGCTCTTTGTATTGTTTCATCCAGGAAGTGCTTTGAGTTCTTGTTATTCATAATGATTTTTTATCCAATCTGTGAATCTGATAATTTTGTTTACAGTTTTATATGATCGTCTTCATATACTTTTGGTTCAAATCCCATATGTATATATATTTCCCACATTCCAGAGGCACGATTTAAATGGTATTTTCTTTCTTCAGATGTTCCTGCATTATGTGCTTTTTCAATTTCTGTATTATAAATTGTTTCCATTGTTTTTTTACTGATACGTTTTGTATTATTTTCTTTTACTGTATATATAAGATTGCTTAATGCACTTAAAATTAAAGCACAAATGAGAAGTAATGTTTTATCTTGTAAAATATATTGTAATAATTTATTCATGTTGGTTCTCCTTTATCCAATTTTTGAATTTGATGATTTTGGGTTATCTTCTTTATATTTTTCAGCCATTTCTTCCAGACGTCCAATAAATTTTATTTGTTCTCTATCTGGAAGTATATTGAAATATTCAAGGAGTTCTTGTTCATTCAAAGATAATTTAGGTTCATTTCTCACTCCGGTGAGAATATAGTTTATATCTATATCATAAGACTCTGCTAATGTTATAAGTGTTTTGCTACCAATTAGTTTTTTATCATTCTCATAATCAGAAAATCCTCCTGTGGATATTCCCGTTTTTTCCTTTATTTCTGTGGTTTTTAGCTTATTTTCGATTCTCCATTCTTTTAGGCGGTTTCCTACAGTCATTTTTCTCCCTTCCGTGAGATTTTATATTGACATTCTCACTATAGTGTGATATAAATAAGAATGTAAAAAGTGATACCTTTACAACTTATTTAATATTAAATTTTACCATTACAAGCTGTTTTCTACAATATATTTTGTTCTAAATTGCCAGTAATGTAATTATGTCCAAACAGTGCAAGACTATAAATTTTAGGAGGTGTATCAATGTTATTGGGATGGTTAGTATATCAGGAAAGAAAAGACCTGCCGCAGGACTTAGCCCGTCAGTTAAAGGCAGCCTTTACATCAGAGATCGATGCAAGGCAGTACGCTTCACTGATGAGAAATGTAAGTGTGATGGCTGGTTATAAAGATACCTATGTAGTAAAGAAATCAGACATTGATGTAAGCCGTGTATGAGGTGCTCTTATGGCTAAGAAAAATAACCTCAAATCCGTCCGCCTGTCTGATCAGGTGATGGATTATGTGATTAACTTTGAAGGGGACGGCTTCAACCAGAAGTTCGAGAACCTTGTCCTGTTCTGTATGGAGCAGGAAGAAACCAAAAAACAAAAGATTGCCTTTTTAGACCAGCAGATTGTTAAACAGTATAAGAAACTGGATGTTTTCCGGCAGCTTACGTCCGAGATCGGGGATGTCCGCAGGGCTCTCACACATCTGGAATGGCAGGCAAACGACCTGTCTGAACTTATGGATGAACTGCTGGAAGATAAAGATGAGGATCAGGAACTCCCCTTCCCTTGATCTCTGTACAGTAAGTCAGTCAAGGGTGAGCGAAGCTCATTCATCTTGACCCTTGACGGACTGGACACAGCCAGTACAGAGAATCAGACAGGAAGGATGGGAAGCCTGCAGGGTGAGCATCCTTCTTGATTAACCCTCATTTACTCCTGTCCTGAGTCCTTTCCTTTATCAGGGATATGTTACACCGGGACAGACAAATCCAGCTTTTTCAGCGGCCGCTGTCTTCATCATTCAGGAGACAAAAGTCAAGGTCTCCGCAGGAGCCCGAAGGGTTTAACCTTTACTTTTGGCTCTGTTGAACGGGCGGCAGCCTATCCCCGGCACGACAGGGAAATCCGGCTTTTTACTTCAATCTGCCGGAACTCTCCTGCATACCGGGGACAGACAATTATAGATTTTCCCTCCTTCCGTCTCTTTGTTATTCCGGCAGTATGTACGGACTGACCTTTAAAACGTCTTTTCCTTGGCTCGCATGAGTCAGGAAGGAAAAGGTGTTTTAATGGGAGGGACGGACACTCTGGACAGGGAAATCCAGCTTTTACAGCGTCCATTATGTTTATCATTCAGGAGACAAAAGTCAAGGTCTCCGCAGGAGCCCGGAGGGTTTAACCTTTACTTTTGGCTTTGTTGGACGTGCAGTACTCTATCCCTGGTGCGACAGGGAAATCCGGTTTTTTACTTCGATCTGCCGGGACTTTCCTGCATACCAGGGACAGACAATTATCTTTACCCTCCCCCTTTGTGCAGCATAATGCTGTGGAGGGTTTACATAAATCTTTGAAACATTAACTATCTTCTCCCCCCGGACTTCCGGGGACGGTAACAACCCCATTGAGGGATTACATATTAACCAATGCCTTTCCTGCTCTTATACAGGTCTGGCAGAATTTTTCAAAGGAGGTTCATGATTATGAACAAAATGAAGATCTTAGTAACTTATGCAGGTGTATGGAAAATGGATAACGGAAGCTCCGGCATGACACTGAACTATTTCATGTACGGTGAGAACGGTGAGCAGATGATCTCCCGGGTGGATGCTACAGGCGGACCTGTCGGACAGCAGAGGGCGAAATGTTCCCTTGACCCATCCATGAGACAGAAGATCACATTTGTACCCGGTATTTATGATGCAACAATGGGAATGAAGATCGGAAGTGACGGCAAACCTGTCCTGACTGTGGAAGATCTTGATTTCTGCAGCCGTGTACAGATCCTGCCGGAACAGCCTGAAAAGAAATAGGAAGGTGACTGAATGGCATGGCGGATATATTCACAGACGGTCCTGTTTTTGAAGAGGATCAGGGAACAGTTTCGGAACCTGTTATACCAGCCCCGGCAGTACAGCCGGCTGCTACACCGGTACCAGTACCGGATCAGCAGAACACTGTGGCTGATCAAACTGACACTGCTGACGGTTCCCCTGATACTGCAGGGCAGGAACCTGCTCAGGGAGTGGAAGAAGTTCCGGACGCTGGTACAGTAGACTATACTGCATTACTTGAGCAGCTGATCCAGCAGAATGAAAAGCAGCAGGAATTAATGGAGACTCTGGTCAAGGAAAATAAGAAGCTTGAACAGGATATGAAGAATATCCAGAATGCTATGCCTTCTATGATGTGTATACTCGGGGTGATTATCGGGGTTCTCCTGTTACATATACTTGCTTCTTATATCCGGCCATAGATAGGATTTTTAATTATGTTGAATGAATTAGCGGGACTTGTTGGATTTTTTTTATTCTTGATTATTTTTTGCCGATAGGCTGCCTTATTATTGGCTGGTGCAATTTTTTAACCAATAAAAAAAATTCATCAGAAATAGAAAAATTTGTAAATTTTTCTGTAGCAGTATTTTTTTCATTTATGTTTATTTTTTGGCTTTTATTTAAGATTATAGCTTTGGTGAAATAAAAATATGGAAAATGAAGAATTATTAACAACTTCGGAAGCAGAGACAGAGGACACGGTTGAGATAACAGACGGTGAGCCGGAAGTCTCGGAAGCTCCCCAGCAGACAGAAAGCTTAACGCTTGCTGTTGAGGATTACAACATGATAGCGGTGAAATCAATCCCGATCGGAGCCCTGAGCGGCGCCATCTTCATGATAATAGGGTTTGCGTATCTTGGGATTGTTCACATATTTAAAAAAGTTTAAGGAAAGGTGGTTTTACTATGAGATTCTTATCAAACATCAAAAAGAAAGCTGTTATGCTTTTAACAGTTGCAACAGTTGCAGTTGCTACTGCTGTTCCTGCATTTGCATCTGATGCTGGTGCTGGTACTGGTCTTTCTTCTGTTGAGACAGCACTCACAACATCCTTTACCAGTATTGCTTCATCTATGACAAGTATTGTGGGAAAGATTCTTCCTATTGCCCTGCCTATTATGGGTATCTTACTTGTTGTTGGCTTTGGCATGAAAGCATTTAAGAAAGTTACAAATAAAGCTGGTTGATTTATCAGAACGGATTACTTACTTGGTGTAAGGTGAGGGAGGGAGACACCTTCCTCACCTTTTTTATGCAGATGTATCTCAAAAATAACGCAGCATGAGCCGGATCCGGATTCCTGCAGCAAAGAAACGAGATACAGGAAAGGGGGAAACTTGAAAAGGATAAAGAAAAAACTTGTTGCTGTGATACTGGCTGTTAATATGCTGATGATTGGAATCTTTGGATCATATCAGACAGCTCAGGCTGCGGAAATTGTGGCGGGTTATGGTGCGGCACAGATTTTGGAAAGTATTTTATTGTCTTTTGGAATCTCAATCTTTACTGCCGATATGATCCAGAAAGGAACCAGCGCAACATGGTGGGGCACGGATGGATCAGCGGCATTGAAACCTTATTATGATGATTTGGAACAGGCTTATGAAGAACAGAGATTTAAGGTGATTAATGGCGGCGGTGGAAATAATCCGGAACCCTCTCCAACGCCAGCTCCTGGGACTTCTCCTATCCCATTTCCTACGACTGTGCCAGTACCGGGAGATATTCCAACATTTAAGGAACTGGTTGCGCCTGCACTTGCTGGAACTGCGGCATTTATTAATATGACACAAGGGGCTTGGGAATGTATGGGGAAGGCCGTTTCTAGTTTGTGGGATAGAATTATTGAAATGGATAAGAATATTTCTGATGAGAAAAATCCATTTTTATATAAAGACTTAATAGGTTATTTACATTATTCGTATTATTCTTCAGGTAATTTAGTAGATAGATATGAGTATATGTATAATTCACGAGGGACTACATCATTTGAAATATTAGAAAGCAAAAATTATAAGTTTAACGGCTCCTCTGGTTATAATGTTACTTTTAATTCTTTAAAAGATAATGAATCATTGCCAATGAGTATATTCCATAGAGAAATATATAACGGTAATGTAAATACTTGGAGTAATAAAGATTATTATAGCTCTTGTGCAGGTGCTGGGCAAAATACTTGTACTTATCAATATGTATCATATATTCCTTATACATTAAATGGTGAATCATATAATGCTGCATCGAAGCCTTTTTCAAAAGAAGAAATATGGGTTCATCCAGATTTGCAAGATACGTATAAAAATAATGGTAAATTGGAATATCCCCAGCAAGCTCCGCAGCCTTTGCAGATTCCTTCTGGTGAACAGTTAGCTGATACTGTAAAGAAATTAAATCCGGAAATCAATCCAAATTATTCTCCGGAAATAGCACCCAGTTATATTCAGGAATTGATTCAGCAGCTACAGAAGCAGCCAGATCCGAATCCAAATCCTGATCCAAACCCAAATCCAAATCCGAACCCGAATCCGAACCCTGATCCGAATCCTAACCCAAACCCTGATCCTGATCCAAACCCTGATCCTGAAGTGACACCTAAACCGGATGAAGATACTTCTAATGATATTGATCCTAAGAATTATACAGCTGATCTGAAAAAGATTTTCCCGTTCTGTATTCCCTTTGATCTGGTTCATCTGATCCAGGCATTTGAAGCAGAGCCGGAAGCTCCGGTGTTTGAGTTTCCTTTTGACCTGGAATTAGAAAATCCCTGGACTGGCAAAAAGATTCTTGACTATCATCATACATTTAAGCTTGATATGTCAGACTATGAACCAGTAATCAAGATCTTCCGGATCTTTGAGATTATATTTTTTATAATCGGATTGCTGATGATAACCCGACAACAGATGATTAAGGGGTGATGATTTTATGATTAAGTTTATGAAAGAGATCCTGGACAAGCTGCTGTCCGTGATCCTGTCCCTGCTTCCGCTCTCTCCCTTTGCGGATGCCATTGATAACCTGTCCCAGCTTCCCTATCTTGGCTATCTGAACTATTTTGTCCCGGTGGGAACTTTTCTCAAGATCGGGGCAGCCTGGCTCGCTGCTATCGCACTCTTTTATCTGTACAGTGTGTTAGCCCGTTGGATTAAATTGATTGAGTGATTGAGGTGATCGTATGATTTTCTTATACTCCGGGACTCCCGGATCAGGGAAGAGCCTGCATGTAGCAGAACGGTTGTATCATCTGCTCCGTGCTGGTCGCCCGACTGTGTGCAACTTCCCTATTAATTTAAATCGTATCCCTAAGAAAAAACGTGAGCTGTTCTGTTACAAAAGTAATCTTGAGATTACTCCGGAGTTCCTGATTGAGTTCTCCCAGAAACATTTCCAGGGTAAGAAAGTAAAAGAGAGTTCTCTGCTTCTGGTCATTGATGAGTGTCAGCTGATGTTCAATGCCAGGGATTGGAGCAAGTCCGGACGTGATAAATGGCTGTCGTTTTTTACGCTGCATAGACATTATGGCTATGACATTATCCTGGTCGCCCAGTTCGACCGGATGATCGACCGCCAGATCCGGAGCCTGATCGAGTATGAATATATTCACAGGAAGGTAAGTAACTTTGGTCTGCGTGGAATGCTCCTCTGTGCAGTCATGCTGTCCCCGAAGCTTTTTGTCAGTGTAAAAGTCTGGTACCCGATGAAGGAGAAGGTAAACAGCGAATTTTTCAAGTGCAAGCGGAAATATTACTCGCTATATGATACTTACCTGATGCTGGATGCCCCGGAGTGATGTATCTCATTTCCTCCGAATCTGCCAGGCTTGCTTCAGAAATTTTGAGATACATTTCAGGAAACGTCTGGCAATCCCAGAGCTGGCGGCTGTCCAGAAACTCCGTCAGCCCTGCTGTGTGGGAAGACGGGGGTTGGGGGGACCCGTCTGACCGCGCGGCAGCGCTGCCGGAGTTCCGTTACTGCCCCCTGCCACGGGCCTGTAATACGTGGTCTGAAAATACATACAAAATTCATGCGAAACCCTTGTAAATACTGGCGAAAATGGCAATTTTAAAATTTCCCCAAACTGCCATCTGGGGAAAAACTTTAGCAAACTAAAGTGAGGTGTAAAATGGACATTAAGAAACACTTAAATTCAACAAAAATATACCAGGAATTGGACGATAAAAACCGGGAATACTGGTTTGACTTCAAACAAAAGAAATTCCTGCATAACATTGATACCTTTTATTATTCTGTGAAATTAGTGGAGGACTTTACAAATGACTCATCTGATGATTCCGTTCTCAGGTTTCGTAAATTCTTTGAGCAGAAGAAATCAATCCTTGACTCCAGGTATGGACAACTTGTACAGATCTTCTTTCCTGGGTTTGACCGCAGCCTTAATCTGTGCGCTGGCTCTTACGCTGGTTTTTTCAGTATTCGTCTGGAATGCCCGGAATGGTTTGATATTTTCATTGCTCCTTCTGTTCCTCATGGTTCTGATGGTGGTTTCTCAGTTACGTCTGAGATCGTTGTACAGCTCAGATCTTATATGCTGTGGATGTACGGAGTTCATGAAGCCTTTGAACGCTCTTATGAATATGTGAAACAGATCTGTGATTACTTCGATTTACATATCGCATACTGTCAGGAAAACAGGATTGACTACTGTTGGCACAGTAACTACTTAAGTAATCCAGAAAAGTTCTTTTCACCGGAGAGCTTCTACAAGATGAGGGTGGACAGGTTCAAGGATGCCCTAATGCATACTGCCAAAGTCGGATCAGAAGGATATGAGATTGATTATGTATCAATGGGAAAACGTTCTGACAAGGTATTTATCCGTATCTATCTGAAAAGTAAAGAGGTCATTGAAAAGAATTATAAACCATGGTTCTTCAAGGTATGGCTGTTCAATGGTCTGATCAACCGCTATGACCTGTATTGTTATGAAGAATGTTATAAAAAGCATTCCTGGCAATATCTGGATACTGCCAGACTGAAATATTACAGTGAATATGGTTCTGATCCGGAACTCCGGGAACAGTGCAGGGATGTTGTGGAAGGCAAGGTTACCATGTCCCCGGATACGCTGCATAAACTTGCAGACACATTGACACCGAAGATCAACCTGATCATGAACGTGGAATACCAGACAATGAGAAAGCATACCAAGACTTATGAACTGGTACCGTTCCGGGATAACAGTGCAAGGGAAACGTCCAAAAGGATTTATGATTACCTGGATAACCGGAAGATCATAGCTGACTATCTGACCTTTTATGTGTTCCGCCTGGTCAAACCGGAAGGGGATTCCAATAAATCAAGACGTGACCTGTGTGCTTTCTGGACAGCTCTCCGGAGCTGCAGGATGATAGATGTGAATGTCAGACCAAAAGATGTGAAACTGATCCGGCAATACTGCAGGCAGCTCAACAGTGACATAATGAAAAAGCGTGTAATTAATGCTGCTGTAACTCTCGGTATCTATACCAGGGGAATTAACAATGATAACGTGGTGCAGGATTGTGTTGAAGCACTTTGCCAGCTGAATGATAATGATATTTATGATGCAAACCGCTACAAACAGAAAAAAGCCCGCCAATTCAATAGCAGTGAACTGGCGGACACTTATGTAAGTAGTGTTACTCATGAGTATCAGATAGTCAATATCAATACTGGTGAAGTATCTACGGACATAATACCATAAGCATCTGAAAAATACAATTATAATTATGTATCTCAAAAGTCACGCTGCAGCGTTCTGATCAGAGTTGCACGTGCGAAAAAATGAGATACAAAGGAGGTACTTATGAGTATATCATTAGATCAGGCTTATCAGATCTTCATGGCTGATCGGGAGACTTCCTGTGCTGATAAGACTTTAATTTACTATCGGGAAAACTTAACAGGCTTTTTTACATATGTATCAGAATGTTTTAATAGGCCTGTTTCTGAGATTGGCTGTGATGAAGTTACAAGGGAACTCTTCCGGAATTATATCTGTTACCTGCGGAAGCGTCCGAAGTTCCAGAACCATCCTTTCCTGGAACCGTCCCAGGAACTGCTTTCGTCTACCAGCATCCGGACATATGCCAGGTCAATCAAGGTATTTGCCAATTTCTGCAAGGATAATGAATACTGTGATGACTTTACTTACAAAGTGAAGCTTCCCAAAGATGACTCCGGCGAGATCATACCGCTTTATCAGTCAGAAGTTCAGCAGATCGACAAGCTGTTTAACCTTAAAACTGAGTTCGGATTGAGAAACTGGTGTATTGTTCACCTGATGCTGGATGCCGGATTGCGCTCATCCGAAGTGATCAACTTGCGGTTCTGTGATCTTATGTTTGATAAAAATATCATTCAGGTATATAAATCCAAAGGCTCTAAGACAAGACTTGTGATTCTCTGCCCCCGGCTGAAAGTAAACCTGATGAAATATTGTGTGATTCATCGCAAGTATACAGCTCTCTCTCCTATGTCCTATGTGTTTTTACAGATGAGACAACAGGAAGCAATTAACTCTAATGTGATCAAGCAGCTCTTTGCCAGGATAAAAAAGAAGTCCGGCATAGATCGGCTTCATCCCCATCTTTGTCGGCATACTTTTGCAACGTCATATATTAAAGGCGGCGGTAACATCGAGATGCTCCGTCTGCTTCTTGGACATACGGATTATAAGGTAACCAGGGTTTATCTGCATCTTGCGCAGCAGTCTTCCCTTTTGCATGAAGATATTTACCAGCTTGACCCTGTGTTCTTTAAGCGGTATCAGTAGCATAAAATACTTTTACGCCCCTGTGGAACTTTCTCCATAGGGGCGTAAATACTTCATTTCTATCTATTTCCCAGACACCTTTATTTTTCACTTTTCCGTAAAACATAAAAAACACCGTCCCCGCGGCAATCGCTTTGTCCGCAAAAACAGTGTTCTTAATGCGCCTTCAGGGGTTCGAACCCTGGACACCCTGATTAAGAGTCAGGTGCTCTACCAACTGAGCTAAAGGCGCATATTCTTTTGTTCTTTTCTCTGTGGTGAAGTTTTTCATCACCCTCAACGCAAGTGATATTATATATAATAGTCGTTTAAATGTCAATAGGTTTTTTCAAAAAAAATCAGATTTTTTTTATTTCATTTATTTTTCCTTTTTTTCGTCGTTTTGGGACATTTTGTTAAGTGTTTTATTGACCTCTTCTGCGGATTTCCGCAGGCGGCTGAAGGTATTATCAAAGTTTTTGTGTTCATAGCGGAATTGTAGCATTTTATTATGGAAAGAACTTTTTCGTTTCACTGGCTGACTCCTTCGGGGCGCTTCGCGCCCCGAAATTTTCTTATACTATAATATGCACTGCCAGCTACAATAGATAATCAAATAAATAATCGCAATCCACTTCACTACGGAATTGCCATAAACCAGATGATTGCTCTGCTTCTTTATCTGTGACACTCTCTGGAAATCACCATCTTACAGATTGGATTTCCCATAGAAGAAAATTTCTCTTCATATTCTGTCATAACATTTCCCTGTACCATCTCTTCATTATGATGCAGATCAAAGGTAAAAGCTTCCAGATTCCATCCGGCTTCCTCCACTTCTTCCAGGGAAAATTCAAACAGTTCCTTATTATCTGTCTTAAATTCCACTTTTCCATCCTGAACCAGAATCTGGTCATAACGTGCCAGGAATTCTCTGGATGTCAGGCGACGTTTTGCATGGCGGGCTTTTGGCCATGGATCGGAAAAGTTCAGATAAATCTTATCTACTTCACCTTTCTCAAAGATTTCCGGCAGAAGTCTGGCATCCACTCTCATAAAAAATAAATTAGAATAAACCTCTCCATTCTCCTCCAGTTCCTCCCTCTTCTGCAATGCGCGAAGAAGAACGCTGTCATACATCTCGATTCCTATATAATTGATATCCGGATGCAGCCGGGCCAGATCCATAAGAAATCTTCCTTTTCCCATCCCTACTTCAATATGAAGAGGCTGCTTTTTCACAAAAACCTCCCCCCAGTGTCCTTTCTTTGTCTGTGGTTCCTGCACCACATAAGGGCTCTCCAGAATTGCATCCTGAGCTCCCGGAATATTTCTTAATCTCATAAAAATCTCCTGTTCCTTTTCTTATATCTCCAGAGCGTGTTTGAAAAATGCTTTACGCAAGATGTGCGTGCAATTTCCTGCCACCAATAAACTACCATACCATACTCCTAACGTCAATTACATCCCGGACAGATATTCGCAGGAGATTTCTCTAACTTGTCTAAAAAATAACAATTTTTTTATTTCTGAAAAAAATTTAGATGGTTTTTTTTAATAAAAGGGTGTATGATATCTAACAGATATTACTATTTTTCGCATAGTAAATCTGAATTTTTTGTAAAATTTTGACAATCAAGGAGGTTGAAGATGGAGCAGATACTTAACAAATTATCTGAAATCGAACTTACAGCCCAACGCATCATGGAAGACTGCGACCGGCAAAAGCAACAGCTTTCTGAAGAGGCAGAACAGAAATGTAAAAATTATGACAGACAGCTGGAATCTCGGACAGCAGAGCAGATTCGACGGATCCGTCAGCAACTGGAAGAAGAAAAAGATTCCCGCCTGGCACAGTTACGTGCAGACACAGACGCTACCTTTTCTTCACTGGATGCTCATTACGAACAGCAGCACTCACAACTTTCAAGAGAATTGTTTGAGAAAATACTGGCTATGTAAAGATCTGTCTCAAACGCTAGAGCGTGTCTGAAAAAGGCTTTCTGCAAGATGTGCGTCACAATTTGTGGGAATGATTTTTCAGACACACTCTAGTACATCGTTTCGTAAATAACTATACCAATCGCGTAGGATGCGGATTCGAGTGTGCAGGTCTAAAAACGCAGGCGTAGCGGGCTACGCTGAGGCTTTTAGACCTGTGCACTCGGATTTGCAGACAAGTGAGTGGTATAGTTATTTCGAAAACGATGTACTAGATGACATCAGGAAAGGAAGTGAAAAACAATGGGAGGCGTACTCTCCTACAGCGGACTTTCCACGAAAATCCGCGCAATGCAGAGCAGGCTTACTACCATGGATCAGTTCGAGGAAATCCTCCAACTCTCCGATGTCACGCAGGTAGCTGCCTATCTGAAGCGAATGCCGGAATACTCTTCCAGGTGGGATGCACTGGATGAAAATACCCTGCACCGTGGCCAGATTGAGAAGCTTCTGAAGAAATCCATATTCCAGAATTTCTCCAGAATTTATCACTTTGCCAACCCGGAGCAACGTAAATTTCTGGATCTGTATTCCAAACGATATGAAATCCGTGTACTGAAAGAAGTCATGACAAATATCTTCGATCACCGTGACACGGATCCTGTAGATGTTTCTCCGTACCGTGAATTTTTCCGTCTGCATTCCAATATTGATGTAGACCGGATCACTACCTGTTCCACCATGGAGGAACTGATCTCCTGCCTCAAAGGAAACGAATTTTACATCCCGCTTTCGAAGATCCAGGAGCATGAAACAGCACTTCTCTTCGACTATGGTATGGCACTGGATCTGTACTATTTTACCCAGATCTGGAACATCCGTAAGAAGCTGTTTAAAGGTAAAGATCTGGAAGAGATTACCTGCACTTACGGCGAGAAATTTGATATGCTGAACCTGCAGTTTATCCAGCGTTCCAAAAGGTATTACAACATGAATCCGGCAAGTATTTATGCCCTGCTGATCCCTGTAAATTATAAGTTAAAGAAAGAAGAGATCACAGCTTTGGTGGAAGCACCTTCATACGAAGAAGGTCGAAGAATTTTCCAGAAAACATGGTACGGCAACAAATATGAACAGCTTACCGTAGCCAATCTGGAAGAATTCTACAACCACATCCACCGCTCGATCCTTGAGAAGGAATCCCACAGAAATCCATATTCTGTAGCAGTGATCTATTCTTATCTGTATAACAAGGAACACGAAGTAAACCGCCTGACTATCGCCATTGAATGCGTACGTTACGGTGTGCAGCATGATGAAGCCATGCGTTATATTTGCAACAGTTGATTTCTATATGGCGCATAACTGAATAACTGCTTCGCAGTTTAAAGAACATTAACCAGGAGGTGAATTTATGATTGAGAAAATGAAGTTCCTGAGCATTACCGGTCCTAAGGCCGATATTGACAGAGTGGTAAACACCTATCTTTCCAAGTACGAAATTCATCTGGAAAATGCCCTTTCCGAGCTGACCGCAGTAGAGAGTCTTTCTCCGTTTATGGAGATCAATCCATACAAGGAAGCACTCTCTACTGCCAACAGTTTCTATGATGAACTGGCAGATCCGGAGAAGATTTCTGCCAAACCCATGGATACTGAACAGGCTTTAAATACAATCCGCCGGATTCAGTCTGATTATCAGGAACTAAGCAATAAACGTGCTGATCTGGAGAGTCGGCTTGCAGCTCTGGATGAATCTCTGCGAGTGATCCGCCCGTTCAGAAATATTAATTACAATATTTCCTCAATCCTGAAATTCCGGTTCATCCACTTCCGTTTCGGAAGGATTGAGAAGGAATATTACCAGAAATTCGAAAAGTATATTTACGAAAATCTGGACACAATTTTCATTAAATGTGATGAAGATGACCAGTATGTCTGGGGTCTGTATTTTGTCCCGGAGCACGAAGCCCAGAAAGTAAAAGCCGTCTATTCTTCCATGCACTTCGAGCGTATTTATATGCCGGATACGTATGAGGGAACAGCAAAAGAAGCTTTCGAACAACTGACTGAAACACGCAACAGAGCTGCTGCTGATCTGGCATCTGCTGATCAGAAAAAAGCAGATTTTCTTCTTAGAAACCAGAAAGATATCGTTGCATCACGCAATGCTATCGCACAGCTTTCCGGTAACTTTGATGTGCGCAGACTTGCAGCATGTACACATGGGGATAAGGACGTTTTCTATATCTTATGTGGATGGATGACAGAGAAAGATGCCCATTCTTTCCAGAATGATATCAAAGACGACAGCCGCATTTTCTGCATTATTGACGGTGAAGAGGACGAACATCTGAAGCCAGGCATCCACCAGCAGCCACCTACCAAACTGAAGAACCCGAAACTGTTTAAACCATTTGAAATGTACATCAAAATGTATGGTCTTCCGGCCTATAACGAGATGGATCCAACATGGTTTGTGGCACTGACTTATTCCTTTATTTTCGGTGCAATGTTCGGTGATGTGGGGCAGGGATTGCTGCTCTTTATCGGTGGTTTCCTGCTTTATAAATTCAAACATATCACACTGGCAGGCATTATCAGTTGTGCAGGTGTGTTCTCCACAATCTTCGGATTTATGTTCGGAAGTATCTTCGGATTCGAAGATGTGATACCTGCCCTGTGGCTTCGCCCGATGAACAATATGATGTCAGTTCCGTTTATCGGAAAGCTGAATACAGTATTTATTGTTGCCATTGGTTTTGGTATGTGCCTGATCCTTTTATGTATGGTATTTAACATCCTGAATGCCTGGAAAGCCGGAGATGTAGAACACATCTGGTTTGATACAAACTCAGTAGCTGGTCTGGTATTCTACGGCTCTGCAGTTGTCTCCATTGCACTTATACTGAATGGCAAAACACTTCCCGGCGGAATCGTACTGTTTATCATGTTCGGCGTACCATTGATCCTGATCTTCCTGAAAGAGCCACTTACAGCCCTCATTGAGAAGAAATCAGAAGTTATGCCAAAAGAGAAGGGAATGTTCGTTGTACAGGGACTTTTTGAAATGTTTGAAGTCCTGTTAAGCTACTTCTCCAATACCCTTTCCTTCGTCCGTATCGGAGCTTTCGCAGTCAGCCATGCAGCGATGATGGAAGTCGTTCTCATGCTTGCAGGCGCAGAAAGCGGAAACCTGAACTGGATAGTAGTAGTTCTGGGAAACCTTTTTGTATGTGGTATGGAGGGCCTGATCGTCGGTATCCAGGTGCTTCGTCTGGAATATTATGAAATGTTCAGCCGCTTCTACAAAGGTACAGGACGTAAATTTGAGCCGTTCCGCTCTGTAAAATAAACGAAAAGATCATCAGAAATTATACTATTTTCATTTATATATCATCCCCGGGAAACCCATATCTGTCAGTCAGCCAGATATTCAAAGCCGAATAAATATGATATATATGAACAGCAAAATCAAGAACTAAGAGGAGATTTAATTATGACAACAATCGCACAGATCATTTTAGCAATCGCACTGGTACTCAGCATCATTCTTCCATTTGGCTACTATCTCATCGGTGAAAAAAACCGCGGACGTTACAAAACAGCTCTCGGTGTAAACGCCTTCTTCTTCTTTGGAACTATGCTTATCGCCATTGCAGTTATGTTCACAGGTGCTTCTTCCGTACAGGCAGCTGCAGGCTCTGAAGGCACACTTGCAACAGGTATGGGTTATATCGCAGCAGCTCTTGTAACCGGACTTTCCTGTATCGGCGGTGGTATTGCCGTTGCCAGTGCGGCAAGCGCAGCCTTAGGTGCTATCAGCGAGGATCAGAGTATTCTTGGTAAATCCCTTATTTTCGTAGGTCTTGCAGAAGGTGTTGCCCTTTATGGACTGATCATCTCCTTCATGATCCTGGGACAGTTATAAGATGCAGATGTTTTTGATCAGCGACAATATCGATACCTACACAGGGATGAGACTGGCAGGTGTAGAGGGCGTGGTCGTACACACACATGATGAATTAAAAGATGCTTTACAGAAAGCTATTTCCAATAAAGAAATCGGAATCATACTCCTGACCGAGAAATTCGGCCGGGAGTTTCCCGAAATTATAGATGATGTAAAGCTTCATCACAAGACCCCTCTGATTATCGAAATTCCCGACAGGCACGGTACTGGCCGCAAACCGGATTTTATCACTTCATATGTGAATGAAGCTATTGGTTTAAAGCTGTAAAACAGTTACCAATAGTAAATCTAATGTTACTGTTCACACACCACTATCTCGAGACATACAAGCCAAAATCCCATTGCCGCAGGCAATCTGGAATGAATTTTGGCTACGTTACTGTGAACGGAGTGAACAGTTACAATCTAAATATTACAGGCAGGTGTTAACATGACAATTGATGAAAAACTCAGCCATTTTTATGATATCACTGTAGAGGAAGCCCACGAAAAAGCTGCCGCCATTCTCGATGAGCATAAAGCGGCTCTGGAGAAAATGGCAGAAGAACACAAAACTCTCAGTGAAGAAAACGCCCAGACACAGATCAAAGCGGAAACTGCCAGTGCCCGACGTGAAATAAACAAGGCTCTCTCCGCAGAACAGCTCACGATCAAGCGTGACTGGACCAGAAAACAAAACGAATTAAAAGAGAAAATTTTCTCCGAAGTAAAAGGACTTCTGGAATCCTTTACCAAAACTCCGGAGTATGAGAACTATTTAACTGCTAAGATCAAAGAAGCTCTGGATTTCGCGGGAAATGATGAGATTACCATCTATCTCTCTCCGGAGGACAGATCTCTTGCAGAGAAACTTCAGCATACAACAGGTACTGCTATCCAGCTTGCAAAGGACTCTTTTCTTGGCGGTATCCGCGCTACGATTCCTCAGAAAAACATCCTGATCGATCACTCTTTTGCAGGAAATTTTGAGGCAGCATACAAAGAATTCAAGTTTGACGGAGGACCAGAACATGAGTAATACAGGTATTATCTACGGTGTCAACGGCCCCGTCATTTATCTGAAGGGCGACAGCGGATTCAAGATTTCCGAGATGGTCTATGTAGGTCCGGAACATCTGGTAGGTGAGATCATCGGCCTGAAGAAAGGCATGACCACCGTACAGGTTTTCGAGGAGACTACAGGACTGAAACCGGGCGATACAGTTACAGGAACCGGAGATGCCATTTCTGTACTTCTGGGACCTGGAATCATCCACAATATTTTTGATGGTATCCAGCGCCCTCTGGAAGAGATTGCCAAAGCCTCAGGCAAATATATTTCACGAGGTGTCAGCGTTGATTCTCTTGACACAGAAAAGAAATGGAACACTCACATCATAGTAAAAGAAGGAGATGTTGTAGGTCCCGGCTCTGTTATCGCAGAAACTCAGGAAACAGACTCCATTCTCCATAAATCCATGGTTCCTCCGAATCTTACAGAAGCCACAGTTATCCACGCGGCATCTGACGGAGCATACACCATTCTGGAACCGATCGTAACCATTCAGTTCGCAGACGGAACCACCAAAGATCTGGCACTTGCACAGAAATGGCCGATCCGTATCCCGAGACCAACCCACAAACGTTTCCCTGCAAGCGTCCCACTTGTCACAGGTCAGCGTATCCTGGACACTCTTTTCCCGATTGCCAAGGGCGGTACAGCCGCTGTTCCGGGAGGTTTCGGTACAGGTAAGACCATGACTCAGCATCAGATTGCAAAATGGTCTGATGCAGACATTATCATCTACATTGGATGCGGAGAACGTGGAAACGAGATGACTCAGGTTCTGGAAGATTTCAGTAAACTGATCGACCCGAAATCCGGAAACCTGATGATGGACAGAACCACATTGATCGCCAATACTTCCAACATGCCGGTCGCAGCACGTGAAGCTTCTATTTATACAGGTGTAACTCTTGCGGAATATTACCGGGACATGGGTTACGACGTAGCTATCATGGCAGACTCCACCTCCCGTTGGGCAGAAGCTCTTCGAGAACTGTCCGGCCGTCTGGAGGAAATGCCTGCAGAGGAAGGTTTCCCTGCATATCTGGCATCCAAGCTGTCCGCATTCTATGAACGTGCAGGAATGATGCAGAACTTAAACGGAACCGAAGGCTCTGTCTCCATTATCGGAGCAGTTTCTCCACAGGGTGGTGACTTCTCAGAGCCTGTCACACAGAATACCAAACGTTTCGTCCGCTGCTTCTGGGGACTGGACAAATCCCTTGCCTATGCCCGTCACTTCCCGGCAATCCACTGGCTCACCAGCTACAGTGAATATCTGGAAGACCTGACTCCATGGTACAGAGATCATGTTTCCCCGAAATTTGTAGCAGACAGAAATCAGCTCATGGCAATCCTGAATCAGGAAAGCTCTCTGATGGAGATCGTCAAGCTGATCGGAAGCGACGTTCTTCCGGATGACCAGAAACTGACGCTGGAAATTGCCAGAGTCATCCGTCTGGGCTTCCTCCAGCAGAACGCTTTTCACGCAGAAGACACCTGCGTACCAATGGAAAAACAGTTTAAAATGATGGAAACGATCCTCTATCTTTATGAAAAATGCCGTGCACTCATCAACCGCGGAATGCCGGTTTCCGTACTGAAAGAGGGAAACAACATTTTTGAAAAAATTATTTCCATTAAATATGATGTGGCAAATAATCAGCTTGATAAATTCGACCAATACAAGCAGGACATTGATACTTTCTATGATAACATAATGGAAAAAAACGGCTGATGCCGGAACAGTTACATTCATAGTCATAAACGGCTATGAGTCGTAACAGAGAGGAGAAGTTTATGGCAATTGAATATTTAGGCTTAAGCGAAATAAACGGACCTCTGGTGGTCCTGGAGGGCGTCAAGAATGCCTCCTATGAGGAAATCGTAGAATTTCACATGGATGACGGGACTCGCAAGATCGGCCGTATTATTGAGATTTATGAGGACAAAGCTGTTATCCAGGTTTTTGAAGGAACAGACGGTATGTCCTTAGGCAATACCCATACCCGGCTGACCGGACGTCCCATGGAAATCGGGCTTTCCCCGGAAATCCTCGGACGAACCTTTAACGGTATCGGACAGCCCATCGACGGTCTGGGGGACATCACCCCGGAGGTAAAATTAAACATCAATGGTCTGCCGCTGAACCCGGTAGCACGTGAATATCCCAGAAACTATATCAACACCGGCATTTCCGCAATCGACGGACTGACCACCCTGATCCGAGGACAGAAGCTTCCGATCTTTTCCGGAAATGGTCTTCCACACGACAAGCTGGCTGCACAGATCGTACAGCAGGCTTCTCTGGGAGAGGACTCTGATGAAGATTTTGCCATTGTTTTCGCGGCAATGGGTGTCAAATATGACGTAGCGGAATTTTTCCGCCGTACCTTCGAGGAAAGCGGTGCTGCAGACCATGTAGTTATGTTCCTGAATCTTGCAAATGATCCGGTTGTTGAACGTCTTCTTACACCGAAGATCGCCCTCACTGCCGCAGAGTATCTTGCTTTTGAAAAAGGAATGCACATCCTGGTCATCCTGACAGACATCACATCCTTCTGTGAGGCCATGCGAGAGGTTTCCTCCTCCAAAGGTGAAATTCCGTCCCGTAAAGGTTATCCGGGTTATCTGTACAGTGAGCTTGCAACCCTGTACGAACGTGCAGGTATCGTAAAAGGCAGACCGGGTTCCGTAACCCAGATCCCGATCCTGACCATGCCAAACGATGATATCACTCACCCGATCCCTGACCTTACCGGTTATATCACCGAAGGTCAGATCGTTCTGGACAGACAGCTTCATGGACAGGCAATCTATCCGCCTATTAACGTACTGCCATCTCTTTCCCGTCTGATGAAGGACGGTATCGGTGAAGGCTATACAAGAGCAGACCATCAGGACGTGGCAAATCAGCTTTTCTCCTGCTATGCAAAGGTTGGAGATGCCAGAGCCCTTGCTTCCGTTATCGGTGAGGATGAGCTTTCCCCGCTGGATAAACGCTATCTGGTATTTGGTAAAGCCTTTGAGAGTGAATTTGTCGGCCAGTCCGAAACCGAGAACCGAAGCATCACCGAAACCCTGGATAAGGGCTGGGAGCTTCTGGGACTTCTTCCGAAGGAAGAGCTCGACCGAATTGATACGAAAATCCTCGACAAATACTATCACGAAACAGTACGCTAAAAGAAGCGAGGTGATTACATGGATCCGAATACCTTTCCCACCAAGGGAAACCTGATACTTGCAAAGAATTCACTGAAGCTTTCCCGTCAGGGCTATGAGCTGATGGATAAGAAGCGTAACATCCTGATTCGTGAAATGATGGAGCTGATCGATCAGGCAAAGGATATCCAGACACAGATCGATGTGACTTTCCGCGCTGCCTATACAGCACTGCAGAAAGCCAACATGGAGATTGGTATCGCCTTTGTCCAGCAGATTGCGTGTACGGTTCCTGTGGAGAACTCTATACGCATTAAAACCCGAAGTGTTATGGGTACGGAAATTCCTCTGGTGGAATATGACAAAACCACTAACACTCCCACCTATGCCTACTACAGCACAAAGATGTCTCTGGACGAAGCCAAGGCTGCCTTTGAAAAGGTAAAAGAGCTGTCCATCCGCCTGTCCATGGTGGAAAATGCAGCCATCCGCCTTGCAGCCAATATCAAGAAAACTCAGAAACGTGCCAATGCTCTGAAGAATATCACTATTCCGAAGTACGAGGCACTGACCAAAGATATCCAGAATGCACTGGAGGAGAAAGAACGTGAGGAATTTACCCGTCTGAAAGTCATCAAACGAATGAAACAGAAATAGTGTATATCTGAAAACAGCCGAATGAATATTTATTATTCATCCGGCTGCTTTTTTATCTGACGTATGATAAGGACATCTAACACAGGACTTCATGCTGTGTGGATAATATCTGTGAAAAGTTATCCCCATTCGAATTCATTTTGTGCATTTCTCATCCACATCTGTCTCTCCTATGTGGAAATTTCCTGTTTCTGTCAAATGTATTCTTTTTTTCATTGTTGTTGTAGATTTCAGCAGAATATCTTTTCGAATATTCTGATTATTTATGTATATATTATTATATTTTGTCTTTTTTGTACAATATTATATGTTTTTTAGAATATAAAAAAGTCAATAGATTTGTGGATTTTTTCGTCCAAAAATGTCGATTTATCATTTTACACAAAACATCTGTTTCTTTTTTACTTATGTAAATCGAGTATTCCACACATATAAAATGTGGATAATGTGGATAACTTTGTGTATAACTTTAATTTACGGGATTTTTCAATAACCGGGTATGTGGATAGAGTGTGTATGACTTTATCCACTTTTCCCACCTCTCGACATTCTTTGTGCAATTTGTCGAATCATATAATTTTAAGCATTACAGCTATTCCATAAACGTACCTACAGCTGCCGGCTGCTCATAATCATAGTTGGAAATCTTGATTCCCGTTGCAGCACCACTGGCATGGATAATCTTGCCGTCACCGATATAAAGTGCCACATGGTCAACATATCCGCTTCCGTAGAATACCAGATCTCCCGGCTCAAGCTGACTGATGTCTTTCTTTGTGGAAGCATCACACTGCGCTGCAGCCACACGTGGAAGACTGTATCCGAAATTAGCAAATACAGACATTACAAATCCTGAACAGTCTGCACCGTTTGTCAGGCTTGTTCCGCCGTAAACATACGGATTTCCCTCAAACTGCAGTGCAAAATCCACAACCGCCTGACGTTTCTCAAGACGCTGTTCCTCTGCCTTCTTCGCTTCCTCTTCAGCTTTCTTTCTGGCCTCTTCCTCCGCTTTTTTCTTAGTTTCTTCTACTGTCTGCTGAATAAACTGCAGAGCATCTTCTTTCTCCTGCTCTGCTTTTTCGGAAGCTTTCTGCGCTTTCTCCACTCTGCGTTCCTCTCTGATCTGTGCAGCTTCCTCTTCCTTCGCAACAAACTCCTGTGTCTGTTCCTCTGTCTGCTTCGCCAGTGTACTTGCCAGTGCACTTACACTTCCTGTTCCATCAGAAAACGCTGACGCACCATCATCAAACTGTGCTGCGCTTACGCATACCCCCTGTGTCAGAACCACAGAACTCATAATTGCTGCCATCAAAATTGTCATTTTATTTTATATTTATTTTATTATTCATTTACTAATCAACTCCTGTTATTACATCTCTGCAAAATATTACATTTCTATTACGATTTTGTTACACATTTGTGTATGTTAACATAACATCCCAATTTTGTCAAATGAAAAAAAGTGTGACGAGCATTTGAAAGGAATGTTACGTTACTTGGCTTACATGAAAGTCATACTTCATGCCTTCCTTCAATAAAATAGTAAAAAGCAGCTTCCGAGGTGGATATGCGTATTCATAAAAATATCCCCAAAGAATCCTCTGCCTGTGTCTGGTCCTTTGCGATTGGCATCAGCATGGGTGTTCTCTCCGACCACTTTGTTTCTGAAAACTCCCGTTTTCAGACCTTTACGGAAAAAATTATTCCGGTCCGAAGCATGCAGCAATACCCTCACCCTTCACTACACTCTTGCACACCCTGAAAAAAAAGGTATCAGAAAGCCCGAGGCAACTCTTGGAACTGCACTTTCTGACCCGGCTAAGACCACCAGTCTCTGTCAGGAATATGAGAAAGAGCTGAAATCCTTTGCCTATTCCAGACTCTCCGAAGAAAACCGGCTTACCTGTGATATGCTTCTTCTCTATTTTCACACCAGAGCCTCCCTTGGAAAAAACAGTGCCCTGGATGAGCCGCTGGGACCAGGCCTGGGTGTGCAGGCACAACTTCCCATTCTTCTGGCGGAATATACTTTCCGGACAAAAGAAGATATCTCTGATTATCTGAAACTTCTGAGTACCGTCAGACCATATTTTCAAAGTATTATAAAACTGGAAAAGCAGAAATCCCAGTCAGGGCTTTTCATGAGCGACACAACTCTGGACCGTATCCTGAAACAATGTCATTCTTTTGTCGCGAATCCTGATTCCAACTACATGGATGATATTTTTGCGCAGAAACTGAAAGCTTTCTCCAACCCTGCATTTAGCAGCGAAGATCAGAAAAAACTCTGTACATATCATCATAAACTGATCTTAACCGAAGTGATCCCTGCTTATCAGGAACTGGCAGACAGTCTGGAAAGTCTTCGCGGTACAGGCAAAAGCAGCCGGGGCCTGGCATTTTTTGAGGGTGGGCGTGAATATTACCTCTACCTGCTGCAAAGCCAGACAGGAACCTATGTACCTGTCGGACAAATTGAAAAAAGGCTGTCAGCTCAGCTTTTGTCCGACTATCGGGAGATATCTTCCCTGCTGAAACAGAATTCCTCCCTGATCGACAGGCTGAATCAATGTTCCGGTGAACTTACGCTGACACCGACTCAGATGCTGGAGAAGCTTCCGGAATTGATGAAAAAAGATTTCCCGGAACTGAAAGATGCCACTTACGAACTCCGCACCGTTCATCCTTCCATGAAAAAATTCTTAAGTCCTGCTTTTTACCTCACGCCGCCTGTGGATACCCGAAGCCCCAACGTAATCTATATCAACGATTCCGGACGTACCTCTTCTCTGGAACTTTTCGGCACACTGGCACATGAAGGATTTCCCGGCCACCTTTATCAGACAGTTTCTTTTGCCGAAAACAATCCCTCTGACATCAGATATCTGGTCACCTCCTCCGGTTACGTGGAAGGCTGGGCAACCTACGTGGAATCCTACGGCTATGAATATGCTGCCTCCCTCATGAAGGATCCGGATTCTGCCAAAAATGCCGTCCGGCTTGCCTGGTTAAACAGGAGTATGAATCTGTGCATTTACTCCCTGATCGATATCGGCATTCATTACAGGGGCTGGGATGCAGCCCGCACTGCTGTCTTTCTGAAAGCATTTGGCATCAACAATGCTTCTACTGCTGCCGAAATCTATCAGTATATTGTGGAAACTCCCGGTAACTATCTGAAATACTATTGGGGATATCTGAATTTCCTTGACTTGAAAACAGTCTGTCAGAAAAGACTTGGAGATGATTTCGACCTGAAAGAATTTCACCGCCGGATTCTGGACATCGGACCTGTACAGTTTCCAGTTCTGGAAAAATACATGAAATAAACGAATTACTGGAAAACTTTCATCGGCCAGACTTCCGGAGAGTCTTATCAGTTTGAGTGGCATGGAGGAGATAATGTTACGGTTATCATTCAGCCATCTGAACGTCAGAGCGGAATCCGCGTCAGTATGGATTAACAGCCTGATATAACAAAGAGCCGGACTGACTGCAATATTTTATAGAATTGCAGTCAGTCCGGCTCTTTAAAATATAAAACCAAACATTTCTCAAGTAATGTTTCCGAAAACAGTCTTCCTGCCTCCATTTCCATCACTGTCTCTTTGAATCTGTCGCTACCATTACCGTAAATCTTTTTAAATCCGGCCGGAACTAATCCCAGGTCGCTTTCTTCCACCATGGAAACATCGAATTCGCTGTCTCCGGCTGCTATGATATATGCAGGCTGCAACCTCTTTCGAAGTCTTCTCACAGCCATTCCCTTACTCAGATTTACAGGAACAACATATACCTTCTCTCCATTATGAAATACGTCCACCAGCTTCGTAGTCAGTTTTGCCTGCAGATCTTCAACCACTTCCTCTGGCTTTTCACATTTTGTAAAAATAAAAAGCTCATCTAGAAATCTCAGCTCAAACTTTCGTCTGGAATCCCCGGCAAGAATCTGCTGCGCTTTTTCCATTTCCGGTCTGCTATTCCGGATCATTTGCAGCGACTCCAGATACCACTCTCTGTCACGCTTACCATTTACCAGCAGTACTCCTCCATTACAGACAAGGGCATAGGGTACGATTCCTATATCCAGCTCAATACGTTTATACTGTTCTTCCGTCCTTGTGGATGTTGGTATGATAGTCATCTTCTCACTTACTTTTTTCAACAGATCATGCGTTTTTTCAGAAATAAACGAGATTTCTCTTCCATTATATAACTCAACATTTAATTTATTTTCACCGATATTGCGCTTATACGAATATATGATGGTATTGTCCATATCCGCACATAAAATGCCATTCATTCTCTTCCTCCAAAAATGGGGCTGCCGCACTGTTATTACCTGCGACAGCCCCATAATTATTATTTCATACGTATTGTTTACCTGCTCATGATTGCTTTTCTGATAAGATCCACCGGTATGATAAGTACTGCAAGTACCATGGATACCAGTAATGCCTTTGGCTCAAGCAGAGTTGTGTTAAATACTTTTCCGCCGATTTCAATGATAATGGTCTGAAGAACAAAGATTGCTCCCATTACTAGTACGAAGTTCTTATTCTCCCCGATATGCTCAAACAGATTAAACTTCTCAGATCTGGTATTCAGACTGTTAAAGATGATCGCATAAATGAAGAACGCAAACATAAATGTTTTCTCATAAAGCTCCGGATCTGCACAGCCCGCAGGGATTACCCAACTGGTAATGCCGCCGATATTCTCAAGTATCAGGATAGAACCAAGGGTAATAAATATTGCACTTACTCCGATCGCTGACTTGATGTACGGAGTCAGAATGTTATCTGTTCTCTTTGCCGGCTGATCTTTCATATATCTGTCAAGAATAGGTTCTCCACCGAACGCCATGGCAGCCAGTGTATCCATGATCAGGTTGATCCAGAGGATCTGGACAATGGAAAACGGCTCTGTCCATCCCAGGATCGGTGCAATGATATTCATTAACAGAGTACTGATATTTACAGTAAGCTGGAAAATGAGGAATTTTCCAACAGATTTCGCCATAGTCCTGCTGTTAAGCACACAGTCTTTAATGGAAGTCAGACTGTTATTAAGGATAACAACATCTCCTGCCTCCTGTGCAACTGCTGTACCATCTCCCATTGCAAAACCAATGTCTGCCTGTTTTAATGCGGGAGCATCGTTCACACCGTCACCGGTCATGCCACAGACATTATCAATCTGCTGTGAAAGAGATACCAGTCTTTTCTTATCAAGCGGTTTCGCACGGCTTACCACTCTCAGGTTCGGGAGAACTTTCTTCAGCTCTTCATCTGATAATTTCTCCATTTCTTCATGGGTAAGAACCACATCCTTCTTCTCATCTGCAAGAATACCTGCCTCTTTTGCAATGGCTACTGCAGTTTCCTCTGCATCACCGGTAACCATAACTACCTGGATTCCTGCATCATTGAGAATCTGAACAGTCTCAACCGCATCTGTTCTGACATTATCACGCAGACACAGAACTGCCATAAGAACAGTCTTTCCATCGCTGATTTTCGCTACGGAGAGAAGCTTCATGGTTCTCTTTGCCTGTGCATGCATCTGCTCTTCTACTTTATCTTTATCTGCCTTTGTAAACTCTCTTTCTTCCCCGTCCGGAAGCATGTAATGTGTTACTTTATCAATGATATTCTCTGTAGCACCCTTCCAGTAAACAAGTCCGTTTTTCAATTTTACAGTGGCACATTTCTTCTCAGAATCAAATCCACTGATCTCTTCTACCTTCTCCGGATCATTGTCAGAATCATTATAACCATGATCAATGGCATAAGAGAGCAGTGCTCTGTCCATGTTGTTACTTCCGATTGCCTTTCCCTCTGAGGAAATCTTTGCAAGGTTATTCAGAGTGATAGCTTCTATAAACTCCCTGCTCTGAATGGAATCCACAATCTCACCGTTACCTGTGATAAATTCTACCAGTGACAGGTTACCCTGTGTGATCGTTCCGGTTTTATCACTGAACAGCACGTTCATATAAGCAGAATCTGAAAATGCCGCCTTGTGGCTGACAAGAATATTCTTTTTATACATGGACTCTGTATTCATTGACTGAACCAAACTGTTCATCATCGGGAGTCCCTCTGGAACTGCCATGATCACGATAGAAGCCATAAGCATAACTGCTTCCGCTATTACAAGGAGAACGGAAACAACAGTGATTGCCTGATCTGCCCTGATCAGAGTCAGGACAACATGAAGGATACCTGCGATCGCTGCAGCTGACACACCCAGTTTACCGATACCTGCTGCCACACCCTCCAGCTTCAGGCTGGAAGTATCTTTTCGCTCTTCTTCCTCGGAGGTATCTGTCAGAGCTTTGTTTATCTTTCCTAATTCAGAACTGTCTCCGATAACAGTTGCGATCATGTAACCTTCGCCTGAAGTCACAACAGAACCCATAAAGACTTTTCCATGTGAGGAGTAATCCGTAGATTCTGCCTCGTCCATATTGGTGACTGCTGCTTTGTTCTCATCTCTTGATTCACCGTTTAATGCCGCCTGAGATACTTTGATCTTACCTTCAAATAACAGACCATCTGCCGGAACCTTATCTCCTGCCTGGATAAGGATCGTATCACCTTTAACGATTTCACTGGTAAGAATATTGACCAGCTTTCCGTCTCTTACAACTTTGGCATAAGTTTTGCTGTATTCTTCCTGAAGCGCCTCACTTCTTGAAGTATTTCTGTACTCTGACAGGGTACTGAAACCGGTAGCAAGTGCGATTGCGATCACAATACTGATGATCTCCACAACATCATTTCCGCCGGATAATGCAGGGACAAAGATTCCCAGCACAGCCAGGATAACTTTAAGAGCCAGAGCCGCACATAATACCTTAATCCAGATGTCATCAAATGCACCGATAAACATGGACCAGAGTGATTCAGTCTCTTTCTTCGCCAGCTCATTGGTGCCGTACTTCGCCTTGCTCTCGCTGACCTGCTGTCCGGACAGGCCCTGCATTCGCTCCTCTTTGTTTATTTCATTCATAATAATTAACCTCCTCTTTCGGGTTTTGCAACTGTTCAATCATGGACAGACAGTTACCGGATTTTATATAAAAAGAGGAACCATAACAGCTCCTCTTTTTATTTTCACACAAATCTCTGGCAGAGTTCCCCAAGTCCGGGATCTGTTGTGCCATTTCCTACGGCGTTGAATTTCCATTCACCGTTATACCTGTATATTTCCCCAAAAATCATCGCAGTCATACCTGAATAATTCTCAGTTAAATTATATTTGCACATTTCTTTATTGTTTCTGGCATCAACCAGACGGATAAATGCATTCTGGATCATTCCAAAATGCTGTTTTCTCTTTACTGCCTGATAGATATTGACAACAATGACAATCTTATCATATTCAGCCGGAACTCTTGACAGATCAATAACGATCTGCTCATCATCTCCCTCGCCTGCTCCTGTAAGATTGTCTCCCATATGATTGACTGTCCCGGATTTATGTTTCAGGTTGCCGAAATATACCAGGTCTGTTTTATCTGTAAATTTACCATTTTTCAACATGATTGCAGAAGCGTCGCAGTCGATTGCCTGATGTGATAAAGAACCAAATAATGCACCAAACAATCCACCACCGCCGGATGGCTTTGCCTCATCCCAGCCAAGTCCCACGATCACCTTTGCTAATCCTGCATGCTCCTTTGACAGATTTACCTTCTGTCCTTTCTGTAAGCTTACTGACATTTTCGTCCCTCCTGTTGCCCTCCGGCACTATTCTACGTCTACACCATAACTGTTGCACAAAGCAGCCAGACCACCCTGATAACCACTTCCAATGGCATTAAATTTCCATTCGTCACCATTCTTGTACAGTTCACCAAATACAACTGCTGTTTCAATAGAGAAATCTTCTCCAAGATCATATCTGAGGATTTCTTCTCCTGTCACTTCATTGAAGATTCTCACAAAGGCATTAGAAACCTGTCCAAAATTCTGGCGTCTTGCCTCTGCCTCATAGATGGTAACTGTAAATGCAATCTTTGTGATATTGGCAGGAATCTTTGACAGATCGATCTTAATCTGCTCATCATCTCCGTCTCCGGCACCTGTAAGGTTGTCTCCCATATGCTGGACTGCTCCGGACGGATGTACAAGATTTCCATAGAATACAAAATCGTTCGAATCAGAAACCCTTCCGGAATCTGTCAGACAGAACGCTGCTGCATCCAGATCGAAATCCCCGCCTGTGTCAAAAGCATTGATATCCCATCCGATACCTACAACTACATTCTTAAGTCCCGGGTTACCTTTTGTAAGACTGACCTTCTGTCCTTTTTTTAAACTAACTGGCATATATTTTTCCTCCCATATTGTCTTATCCGCTTCGCTATACAGCTCCATACCTGATAACTGTTTAGTATTTTTACCAAACAGCCGACTGTCTCTTATATTACGCTACTTCAATACCATAATGACCGCAGAGCGCTGCAAGTCCACCTTGGAATCCGCTTCCGATGGCATTAAACTTCCACTCTCCGTTATGTCTGTAAAGTTCTCCTACAACTACTGCTGTTTCAATGGAGAAGTCCTCCCCAAGATCATAATGGATCAGTTCCACCTCATTGGATTCATCTACCAGACGGATGTAAGAGTTTGAAACCTGTCCGAAGTTCTGACGTCTTGCTTCTGCATCATAAATGGTAACTGTAAACGCAATTCTCTCAATATTTGCCGGAACCTTTGACAGATCGATCATGATCTGCTCATCATCACCTTCACCCTCACCGGTAAGGTTATCTCCCATGTGGATGACTGATTCACTGGCATGCTTCAGATTGCCATAGAAAATGAATTCTTTCTCTGTAGGGCATTTTCCGTTGGCACCAAGCATAAATGCTGCTGCATCCAGGTCAAAATCCGAACCTGAATCAAAAGCGTTTACATCCCATCCAAGTCCTACCATGATCTTCTTAAGTCCCGGATTCTTCTTTGTTAAATCTACCTTCTGTCCTTTTGATAAATTAATAGGCATATCATTCATCCTCCCTTTTTTCTGTGTTTTTATTTTCTTACCGGTGGCACATTGTATTGTTTGTTAAAATCCTGTTTGATTGCCTCCAGACGAACCTGATCCTCCTGGCGTTTCTTTCTGGCATCTTCCTGGATCCTTCTTGTCTCTTCGATTCCATTTGTAATGGTTGCCCATGTCTTCTCAAGAGTCTCAATCTGAATGGAACTTCCGGATGCCATTTTAGCTGTCATCTTCGATACATCTACTGTATTCTGGGCATTCTTAAGAAGCATCTCATTTGTTTTCTTATCCAGTTCTGCAATAGATTCTGCCTGTATCTTCTGCCTTTTCAGAAGAATTGCCTGCGCAAGTGCCTGCTTAAATACAGGAAGCGTAACGATAAACGCAGAATTGATCTTTCTCACCAGATTGTAATTGCTGAACTCCATAGTCTTTATCATGGGAATGGACTGCATTGCCACATTCTCTGCTGTTCTCAGATCCTGTGTCCTCTGTTCCAGCATCATCAGTGCCTGATTCAGACTGGTAAGTTCAAACTGAATAGACTGATCTCCCGTATTCTCCATATCCTGCTGTCTCTGGGCAATGTAGGCTTCAATCTCTTTACATGCCTGTTCTCCTGCAAGGATATATTTCACCAGTTCATGATAATAATCCACATTGGTCTTAAACATGGTATCCAGCTTTTTGTTGGACTGTTTGATTTCAGACTCATATCCTTTAAGCTGAACATAAATCTTATCAACTTCTTCGCCCATTGTGTGATACTTGGCCAGTATCTTATCCAGCTGTTTTCTGAAATTTCCGAAAAGCTTTCCGAAAAGTCCCGGATTATCCTTAATTTCATTAATGTCAAACTGATCCATGATCTTTGCCAGCGATTTAAGCATCTCGCTTGTCTCATTAAGCTGCGACATATTCATGCTGTTGAGGACCACATCAGATGCCTTGGAAATCTCCTCTGCTGCTTTCGCACCAAAAGATACAATGGTATCCATATTGTAAACTTCGATCGTGCTGACAATATCGTCCACTTCTTTTGAATTGACCAGCTCAGCATTCATCTGCTGCCTGTCAGCGACAATATCATATTTCTCCACAACTTCAATCTCATTTTTCTCCTGAAGACCATTACCGGCCTGAGCAGGATTTCCCATAGATGATTTACCGAAATCAAGTCCCATAATCTACTAACCTCTCCTGAAAAGTTTTCTCCGCCATGAGGGGCGGGTACTGTTTGTCGAAATGTTATTCAGATCCGGAACCTGCATATCGTATTTATATTCCCCGATCTGGTGCTCTTCCATCAGTTTTTCTGCAAAATAGTTCTCCACACTCTGATAGCCTGTAGGGACGAAAAACAGAATGTCAAATCCTGCCAGGTTCAGGAATGTTACCAGAATAGAATCCTGAAGCGAAATCATCGTTTCCCCTGTATTAATATATATCAGTTTCGGATTCTTTTTTGTAAAATCAAATTTCTGGATCAGACGCAAAATCTCCTTAGGCAGATCCAGAATCTGCGCGATCACTGTATATTCTGTACCATTTTCCCCAATACCCTTTATCAGTTTCCGCTCGATCAGAAGCTGCAGCTTGTCAAGTATAAATTCCTGCATTTCCTCCCGGAGAAGATGATAAGGATATCTGGGATGATTCTTTATTTTATTCCGCTGAAGCTTTCCGTTTTTGTAAAATTCTACGGCAAAAGCTTTCATTGGACCGGAAGCAGTTGGTTCAATGTACGGAGCACTTTTCACAACAACGGTATCCTCTGTGATCAGTGCTGCTATGGATTCCCAGTACTGAGAAACAAGTCCGTCCTTCACTCCTGAGATTTTTGAAAAAATAACCGGAATGTTTACCACGTTGTTAACTGTGCTGAAATCAGGTCTGTATTTCAATTCCTGGTCCCACAGTAGTTTTATCTCTTCATACATGGTCTGCAGATTGATAACATTCGCCTTCACATACTGCTGGTTTCTGTATATCCCACTGTCCTGATACATCAGAGTGTCAAGTTCTCTTTCCGCATGATAAGCGGCTGTTCCAATCTTTACCTGAGAACTCTCTTCCGGATATTCTGTTATCGCCAGACTCTCCGGATAGTTGACCTCATACAGAAGTTTATCTTCCAGACAGCACTTAATATTCAGATCAGGACATAAGATCAGCACATCCAGCGGAAGTCGCCCAAGGAAACTCATAAACAGAGCTTCGTTTTCATTCCGGCAGCCACCCAGATAAATAAAGCATCCTATCTCCGGTGATTTCCAGTTTATGAACAGTTTCGGCATATATCTTCTCAGCCAGCACAGCAGATACACTGCCCTGTTTGTCAGTCTGTTAAGATTTTCCCCTTCCTTCTGAGATTCAGCCAGCATAACATCCACAAATGTTTTATGCAGTATCCGCTGAAGCTCCGGATTGGCTCCATACTGTATATTACACGCAAGTCCCAGGATCATCTGATCTCCGGATGTATAGTTTGACCTCTTTATCTCTGAGATTTCCTGCGGTGTCGGTCTTGGAATCTCTTTACTTACGATCACCGTATTTCTCTTTGAATTTCTCAGTTCCTGCTGCAATCTGAACAGTTCATTTGCATAAGTAAGCTTATCTTCTGCCCCGTTTATCCTGCAAAAACAGTTATAAAAGAAACGGCTGTCATTTCCCCTTAACAGGATGCTCTCGCGGATATCATCCAGGCCGTTTCCCTTTATCCATGCATTTGTACAATTTGTAAGCGAAGGTCTGGTTCCATACAGTCTCTCATTGTTGAGTTCGTTCTGAATCTCATCTCTGACCTTCTTCACACAATACCCCGGTGGAAATGGCTGCAAACCTTCCATCTGCAAACTGTCTGAAAGAACGGAACCCGGATCTGTTTTCAGATATCCCTGATCCCCTGCATACTGAAGCAGTACTACATCACAGCCTGCATTGGAAAGAATCGATATGAGCATTAACTCATAATTGCTTATCTGCCCTTCATATAATATTTTAGGGATATGGTTCTCTCCAAGCTGATTTACAATGCGTTCAAATTTATAATACAGCCAGCACATGAACTTGATATATGCGTTCCTGAGCATGTTCTCAGTTTTCCCGGCTTTTCGCAGGGAATCCAGAGAGTCGTAAATTGAGGCTGCCACATTCTGCCTCTGAAACTCATTCATCCTTGGCAGCCATTTTCTCAGACTGACATGGATAAAATCCATACTCATCTGAAAATCCATTCCCATTATTTCATTATAATATGCAAGATTCCCCTCATCGGGATTGGGAATCTTTCCCTCGATAACCACTCCGGTTCTTCTTGCTGTATCATAATATTTCTTTATAAATTCGCCGACTTCTTCAGAATATCCGTTGATACGGTAGAAATAAACACCTTTCTCCCGCCTGCTGTTCAGTTCGACAAAATAATCACTGAGGTTTTGAATTTTTTTGTGTTCCAACATATAAGTATCTCACCTTCAATATCTGCTTATCTTATTTCTGTTCATGATAAGTTCTACAGTAATTTCATAAAATAATGCGGAACCATAATTTTCTCCAAATTTTCGTATAAATTCTACCTCAAAATTGTATCATATTGCTATTTATATTTCAAGAAAATTCCCCTGTTCTTTCTATGGCTTATTCCCCTGAAATGTGCTATGATGTAGCTGCTGACTCGGTCCTTCACACTGTGATGGGCCGGATTACCTGCAGTATTTTATTGAATTTCTATAAGGTACCCTATTTACGGGAATTTTTGTAGATATGTCAGAAGGAGTGTTATGAAAAATAATGTTTTATATTACAGTGTAGGTCCATTACTCTATTGTCCTGCCAACAGAATATCCATCACTGATTCTCTGATAAATGAAAGATTCGGGAACAGATTTTCTCTTGCTCTCTGTCTTGAAGATACCATAAACGACGATCATGTTGAAGAAGCCGAGCAGATACTGATTTCTTCTCTCAGCCAGATATTCATACAGCATGAACAAAAGCCATTCTATCTGCCCAAAATATTTATCCGGGTTCGGAATCCACAGCAGATTCAGAGATTAACAAAAGCTCTTGGGCAATCCATTAAGATTGTTACCGGTTTCATCGTCCCTAAATTCAGCCCGGATAACGCACAAAGTTATATTGAGCAGATGATCCTCGTCAATGAACTTGTCGCAAAAAAGCTTTACATGATGCCTATTTACGAAAGTCCTTCCATTATAGATTTGCGAAACAGAATTGATATTCTCTACTTGTTAAGGGATTCTTTAGCCAGAATTGAAGATCTTATATTGAATATACGTGTTGGCGGAAATGATCTGTGCCATATGTTTGGGTTTCGCAGACATGCCAATGAATCTATTCACAGCATCAGACCTGTTTCAGATATTTTCTCAGATATTATCACTGTATATGGTATGGATTATGTGATTTCCGGTCCTGTATGGGAATATTATGCCGGTGACAGCTGGAAAGAAGGAATGATTCAGGAAATCCGGGAGGACAGACTTTGCGGTTTCATCGGAAAAACCGTTATCCACCCTTCACAGATTCCTGTAGTAAACAGAGCTTATCAGGTTTCACGAAATGACTACCTTGACGCACGGGCGATTTTAAACTGGAATGCTGATTCTGCTTCCCTTGTTGCAGGAAGCAAAACCAGAGAAAGAATGAATGAATATAAAACCCATCTGAACTGGGCTAAGAAAACAGTTTATCTTTCAGAAGTTTTCGGAATAACAGAATAAGTATTACCCTTCTCACGCATCCGCAAGCTTCTTAATGATTCCACAGCATTTATAATGTGTAAGTGGATAGTATTCTACAGGTGTATGTTTCTCTTCGGCAAGTCTGACAATATGCTCCAACTGAGGATTTCCCTTATATCGCTCATCGATCAGCACCTTCCAGGGAATTCTCCTCAGTAATACTCTTGTTGTCTCTCCGATCCCCGGTTTGATCAGATTAATATCGTCAATACCGAAATTCTTTCCTATATTTATTACCTCATCAATACCCTGACTTTCCACTCTTTTTTCCAGATCAGGTGTATTCTCCATATTAAATTCCTTTTCAATGGTTTCAATAAAGTCATATGACAGATCAGAATCTGTCAGTTCTCCGTAATAGACTGCCCCATGGAAATCATCTCTGCCTATTATGTCATCTCTCAGAAAAGTACGGCTGATAAGGCCGGATACTGTACTGTTCAGGCAGGAACTTGGGATCAGGATATCTTCATGTGTTCCGCAAAGCTCCGTAACATTTGCCGGATCTGCCACTACCGCTATGTCAGCAGAAACCCCTTCATATGCAGAGATATCTTTCTTCAATTCATTCAGGATCGCACCCTTGCCAATCCATCCGTCCACAAATAAAATCTGCTGCGGTCTGTACTTTTCAAGCAGATACTTCATGGCATTATCGTCAATCCCTCTTCCTCTGATAATTGAAATGGAATAATGCGGCACATTTATACCATATTTGAATTTGATGTATCGCTTCACAAGGATACCAATTGGGATTCCCGCTCTGGCAAGGGATACCAGGACAATTTTCTTTCCCTTATTCTCTATGATCTTATCTGCCAGCATTCCTACTGCATTGGCAACCGGCTTCGCATAATGTTTCAGCGCATTATGATATACCTGCATATACTGATCTGTAGGAACATATTCAACAGGCAGCATCTCGCTGTAATGTTTTCCGGACTGAATCAGTTTCTCCCGCACTTTGGCAGGCTGAGGTTCTACCATCCCGGTAATATCCTTCAATAATAAAATCACATCTTCTTCTGAATAGGAACTTCTCAAATCAGCACCACCTTACAACTGTAATATCCTTGTTCTGCATCCGGACAGCATTTATCAGCGTTTCCTGACTCTCCTTTATTTCCGGGGAATCTGTGACAATCAATACCTTGTCATATTTTCCTATATCGTAAATAAACGTTCTCCTGTCCGGATCATATAAACTTTTCAGTTCATATCTGCTGTGAAGGGGATACTCTTTTTCCAGACTCACAGCAATGGGGCTTCTTGTAGTCGAATGGCACCTTACTTCGGCTCCCTCTTTTTCCATCTTTCTTCCGATATAAAGTGCAGGGAACATAAACTCCTCAGTGCCGATCACCAGTATTCTTTTGCCAGATATATTATCAGCCATATTTCCGGTTTTCTCCCGGATTTCTCTCCACAGATTCTCACATGCTTCTTCATATTTCCCGGAATCAATCAGTCTGCGGGCATCCATCCGGTTTTTAACATAAATCGTTGTATACTCTGCGGCCTTATCCGGACATTTATAATAAAATCCGTCTCCCTTAAATGTTTCTGCTCTGTCTCCGTAAGTACTATGATCCGTTTTTACCAGATAATACAGGGAAATCCCCTGTCTCTTATAACGTTCCAGATTCTCCTCGCTCATTCCGTTTAACAAAGATGCTACTGAATATTTAAATTTTCCGTCATATTCCCTGTCAAGAATACTGATGATATTCCGAATTGTTTTTCCGGTAGTTACTTCATCCTCGATAAATATGATCCGATCCGTCTCCGCCACTGCTCTGTCAATATCATCTTTTACCAGCTTCTGCTCTGTGGCATGGCTGTGTTCCTCGGAAAAAAACAGATAATTCACGCCGGGAATAACTTCTCTGGTGGTCTGAATATAATCTGCCCCCACAGTAATCGCTGCCTGAGCACCTATGGCAGTTGCTGTCTCCGCAAAGCCCACCAGCAAAAGTTTTTCATCTTTGTATTTCTCCCTGAAAGTATCTGCCAGAGCAGCAAATAAATCCAGTGCCTTTGATGGCACTACCGGAATATGCTTTCCCTGAAGCGGATCCACTACCAGATAGTTTCTCTTCGTATTATTTTCCCTTTTTGCGATCTTTACTAAATCCTTCTCAGTATATTCCATCTTTACTCCTTCTACTGATACGATCTGAAAAATGCCTGCAACTTGGTCAGAGCTTTCGTCAGTGCATCTGTCTCCTCCACATTCAGGCCTTTAAGTACAGCCAGTACCATCTTCTCATGGAAATCTTTATGATGGTAATAAGCTTTCTTCCCCTGTTCTGTCAGGGAGATCAGCACAACCCTTCGGTCCTCCTGACTTCTCATACGCTGGATATATCCCTTCTTTACAAGATTATTCACAGCGATCGTCAATGTACCCACAGTCACATTCAGTTCTCTGGCTACTGTTGACATATTCTTCTGTTCCCGGATACCTACTGCATTAATAATGTGCATATCATTGACGGAAATATTCTTATATTCTCCCGTAATCAATGCCCGTTCTTCCAGGTCCAGAATCTCATTAAATAAATTGACCAGCACATCATTAATTGCCTCATAATGGTTCATCCGGTTACCTCCCTCTTTTTGCTTAAGCAATTCCATATAGCATTGCTGTAGCATGTTTGTACATTCATGGTTATATTGCTACCTATTATACACTAAAATACTTTGTCTCACAAAGCATTTCTGGCAGGTTTTCAAAGAATTTCTCTCTTAATTCTTTCTTTGAACCATGAAATTTGTTATAATGAACAGATAGATTACAGTTCACACGCTCTAAGGGCGAAGCGAACAGCAGTACAGGCTGCAGATTACTGTAACTGTTCAGCACTCTCACTGTTAAGAACTATTTTAGTTAAAGGGAATTTTCTATGAAAAAAAATAATATGCCACTTAATTTACGGGAGAGAATCAACTCCCGGATCAGTCTTCTGTGTTCTGTTGTTGTTCTGGTCCTGCTTGTTCTGGTGATGCATCAGATGGATTACACCCTGATCCGTAAACCGCAGAAAGAAGCAGCAGAAGCAGCGGCTCTCAAGGAACAGCAGGATAAGATCAAAGCTGAAACACCTGTCATCTCCACTGCAAGTGTAATTGCTGTTGGAGATAATCTATATCACAGCAAGCTGTATGAATCCGGCGAAAATGACTCCGGCATATGGAATTATGACCATATCTACACTCATGTTCTGGACCAGATCCAGGCTGCAGACGTAGCCATGATTGACCAGGAAACGGTTTTTGCTCCAAGCCACGATGCTGTCAGCACTTATCCTTCTTTTGCCACTCCCCAGGAAGTGGGAGATGCCATTATCAAAGCAGGGTTTGATGTAGTGGAATCTGCCACAAATCACGCCGATGATTATGGATATGACTATCTGAAAAGTACTCTGGATTTCTGGAGTACCAATTATCCGGACATTCCTGTACTTGGCATCCACGCCACCCAGGAAGATGCAGACACTGTCAAAGTAAAAGAAGTGAATGGTATTAAGATTGCTTTTCTTGACTATACATACGGCACCAATAATTCCGGTGCAGGAGAAGGATATGAGTACATGATCGATATCTTTGATAAGGATAAGATCACCACAATGATCCAGAAAGCCAAAGAAATCAGCGACTGCATCATCTTTGTGGCTCACTGGGGAACAGAAGATGAAACCATGCCAAATGAATACGAGAAACAATGGGCCGCTTTTCTGATGCAGCAGGGTGTTGATGTGATCATTGGCGGTCATCCGCATGTGCTTCAGCCTTACGGGCAGCTTTCTGATGACCAGGGACACAATACCACCATATTCTACTCTCTCGGAAACTTTGTTTCCACTCAGCAGGAACTCCCGGAACTCCTGGAAGGAATGGCAAGTTTTACCATACAGAAATCAACTCTGAATGGCAAATCAACCATCCAGATTCTCTCTCCGGAAGTGAAGCCTATGGTCATGCATTATGATTACGATAACGGAGAATACGGACCATATATGCTGGATGATTATACAGAAGAACTTGCCTCTTCCCACAGTGTAAAAAATGTGATCGGTGATGAGTTTACTCTTGATAACCTGAAAGCTAAATTTAAGGAAATCATGTCCATGAATGTGAAGCCTTCCACAAATACAAACCTTCTGAACGTCAAGTTTGACTGGGAGGGCAACATGATCGACAAAACTACCGGAAATGTAGTGGAAGATACAGAATCCATCCACTCCTGGGAATATCAGGCAGACACATCAGACGGAACTGAAGACTCTTCCGACAGTTCTGACAGCTCTTCAGATGAAAGTTCGGACGAAAATTCAGATGAAAGTTCGGACGAAAATTCAGATGAAAGTTCGGACGAAAGTTCGGATGAAAATTCGGACGAAAGTTCAGATGAAAGTTCGGATGAAAGTTCGGACGAAAGTTCAGATGAAAGTTCGGATGAAAGTTCGGACGAAAGTTCAGATGAAAGTTCGGATGAAAATTCAGATGATTCTTCAAACGAATATGACAGTGGTTATTGATGAATTCCCAGCAGTTTCTCTGCATTCTGTCTGGTCACATCAATGACCTCTTCTGCTGTAATTCCCTTCAGTTCTGCAATTGCCTGTGCTACATAAGGCAGATTTAATGACGAATTTCTCTTACCTCTGTTTGGCTCTGGAGACATATAGGGACAGTCTGTTTCCAGGACAAGCTGAGACAGGGGTGCATACTGAACCGTCTCTTTCAGTTTCTTTGCATTCTTAAAAGTGACAACTCCGCCGATTCCCAGATACAGTCCCATTTTCAGATATTCTGCTGCAATCTCCCTGCTGTATGAAAAACAATGAATGATACCGCCATACATACCACCCTGCATATATTCTCTGACAATATTCAGAGTATCCTCGGCAGCTTCTCTGCTGTGGATCATAAACGGAAGCTTCTCTTCTCTCGCAATATCAAGCTGAGCGCGAAACATCTTCTGCTGGATCTGATGTTCCTCTTCTTCCTTATGCCAGTAATAGTCCAGCCCGATCTCACCGATTGCCACCATCTTGTCCATATGGGATAATCTGCAGATTTCATCCAGAGTCTCCTGTGTCATCTTATCTGCATCATCCGGATGGATTCCCACTGCTCCATATATAAAAGGATATTTCTCCATCAGATCCACAGTATCCTGAAAACTGCCTACAGAGGCACAGACATTCACAATCTTCTCAATCCCTCCATCGTACATAGACGTAAGAAGCGCTTCCCTGTCTGTATCAAAGGCCTCATCATCATAGTGTGCATGTGTATCAATAATCATTTTTTCCAATCTCCTCGTGTAAATCTTATAGCAATTCCATAAAATAATGCAATCAAGACAGTTCAGCAGAGTGCGAAAGACAAGGAAGGTATCTGCAGGCGTGCTGACGCAGAATTTCGCGCTCTGATAAGCCGGATCAATATACATTATTTATGATGATTGCTATAATCCGGTTAAAAAATCTGTTATAAAATTACCAGCTCATCCCCCGGGTGGATCACACCTCCATGGAGAACCTTCGTAAAAACTCCCTGTTTCGGCATAATGCACTCGCCCATTTTCTTAAAGATCGCACATCCACTGTGACATTCTTTTCCAATCTGTGTCAGCTCCAGAACTACATCATTGCACTGGAATTTCGTACCAATCGGAAGTGTGGCAAAGTCGATTCCCTGAACCACCAGGTTCTCTCCGAATGCCCCGTCTTCCACCTCTGCACCTCTGGCACGAAAATCTTCAATCTTGTCAAAAGAGAGCAGACTTACCTGACGGTGCCATTTTCCGGCATGGGCATCACCCTCGATTCCCCAGTCCTCAATTACTTTAATCTCCGGAACACTTGTCTTCTGTATTCCCTTTCTTTCACTTGTACAAACCGCAATTACTTTTCCCATAAGATTATCCCTTTTACCTTCCTGTTTTCGTTTCAGATACTGTTTTCGTACCTGCTCTTCCGTTTATTGCCGTCAGCTTATCTTCTCTGCTTTGGCTCACCGATTTCTCTTTTTGTCAGTACATTCTGACGCTACTCTGCTTTCTTATCCCTGTTATCGCCATCAGTTATCTTGCGCAGTTCCCTGCTTCCCCTGTCATGATCTCAATGCCATGTCCAAGCGCATCAATAATATACTCCAGGCTCTCTTTTACAGCTTTCGGACTTCCCGGAAGATTGATGATCAGTGTTTTTTTTCGGATACCTGCCGTAGAACGGCTGAGCATGGCGCGTTTCGTGATAGTCATGCTGTACGCACGCATTGCCTCCGGAATCCCCGGTACACGTCTGTCAATAATATCCTCCGTTGCCTCCGGTGTAATATCTCTGGGTGAAAAACCGGTTCCGCCTGTTGTCAGGATCAGTTCCGCTGTGCCGCTGTCTGCGATTTCCGCCATTCTCTCTGACAGCATCTTTCTGTCATCCGGCAGAACATCTTCAGCCACAACCTCATATCCATTCTTCTCAACAATCTCTCGGATCGCCGGTCCGCTTAAATCCTCACGTTCTCCGCGATATCCCGTATCACTGGATGTAATGATCGCTACTCTTTTCATTTTATAAAAACCTCCCTGTCGGGCAGATAAAAAATTTTTTCGTCATCTGCCATTCTGTATTTCCATTATACACATTTCTTTTATTTTACCCAACAAATATTTTGCAAATCGCAAAGCAATTCGTGGATATCAAAAATGGAAATCTCCACTCTTACCACCCGTCTTTTCAACCAGATGAATATTGGACATTACCATATGCTTGTCAATTGCCTTACACATATCGTAGATCGTCAGAAGTGTCACCTGAACCCCTGTCAGCGCCTCCATTTCCACACCGGTCTTGCCTTCTGTTTTCACTGTACAGAAAGCGCGGATAATTCCGTTTGTCTCATCCAGTTCATAGTCTACGGAGCATTTCTGGATCGGAAGCGGATGACACATTGGAATCAACTCAGAAGTCCTTTTCACTCCCATAATTCCTGCTACACGCGCTACTCCAAGCACATCTCCCTTTTTCACAGAACCCTCTTTCACAGCCTCCATGATTGCTTCTCCTACATGAATCTCACCTGTGGCAACTGCTGTTCTGTAAGTGACATTTTTCCCGGAAACGTCTACCATAACTGCGTTTCCGTTCTCATCAAAATGATTAAAACCCTGTGACATGATCAAAGTCCCCCTGTTTAAGTTTTTACAAAAAGCGAGGCTCTTATTGTACGGGAACATACAATAAAAGCCTCGCCTGTTCATCACGATACGGTTGGAGTCTTTACCCACCGAAATTAACGACACCATGAATACTCATGAGTCAGTCACTCCCCTTTATCTAAATATTAATATAGCTTTTGAGAGTGTATTTGTCAAGACAATATTCGTAAGTTTTCACACATTTTCGCTACTGTCGTTACTGTTCGCTTTGTTCGCAGTAATACAAAGATCAGCAGATTTCTGCACCTGCAGGCATTTCCTTTTCCGGTACCATCAGGGAAAGGTTTCCGTCTGCATCTTCTGCGCAGAGGATCATTCCTTCACTGAGTACACCGGCAAGTTTGGCCGGTTTCAGGTTTGTGACTACCATAACTCTCTTGCCTACCATTTCCTCTGCACTGTAGTGTGCTTTGATTCCGGATACGATCTGGCGCACCTGGCTGCCAATCTGTACCTGTGAGCAGAGAAGTTTCTTTGATTTCTTTACTTCTTCACATTTGATAATCTTACCAACCTGGAACTGAAGCTTGCCGAAATCTTCAAATGTGATCTCAGGTTTTGCTTCGATATCAATTACGTCTTCTTTTTCTTCTTTTGCAGGTTCTCCTGCTTTCGGTGGATGAAGCTCTGCCACCTTTGCCAGCACTTCTTTCAGGTCAAGACGGGCGAAAAGGATCTCCGGTTTTTCAGTCACTTTATTTCCTGACGGATAGAGGCCAAAGGTCTTAAGGTCTTCCAGTTCTCTGTCCTGTACATTTAACTGGGCAAGGATTCTCTCTGTTGTTTCCGGCATAAAGGATTTCAGCAGAACCGCACCAATGCAGATTCCCTCAACCAGATTGTAGAGAACTGTTGCAAGACGGTCTTTTTTCTCTTCATCCTTAGCAAGAGCCCATGGCATTGTTTCGTCGATGTATTTGTTGCAGCGTTTGAAGATTGTGAATACTTCTGTCATTGCATCTGCCACGCGGAGTTTATCCATTTTTTCGTTTACTTTGGCAGGTACGGAGAGAATGAAGTTCTTCAGATCATCATCTACAGATTCTGTAACGCCTTTGTTTTCTACCACACCGCCGAAGTATTTGTTGGACATGGAGATGGTACGGTTTACAAGGTTTCCGAGGGTGTTGGCGAGTTCAGAATTGAGACGCTCTACCATCAATTCCCATGTGATCACACCATCATTCTCGAATGGCATTTCGTGAAGTACGAAGTAGCGGACTGCATCTACGCCGAAGAAGTCTACCAGTTCATCTGCATAGATTACATTTCCTTTGGATTTACTCATCTTGCCATCACCCTGAAGAAGCCATGGATGTCCGAATACCTGTTTCGGAAGCGGCAGATCCAGTGACATCAGGAAAATCGGCCAGTAAATTGTATGGAAACGGATGATGTCTTTACCGATCAGATGCAGGTCTGCAGGCCAGAGTTTGTTAAACTGGTCCGTGCTTTCGCCATCGCAGTCGTAGCCGATTCCTGTGATGTAGTTTGTAAGGGCATCAAGCCATACATATACTACGTGTTTCGGATCAAAGTCTACCGGGATTCCCCATTTGAAGGAAGTTCTGGATACGCAGAGATCCTGAAGTCCCGGAAGAAGGAAGTTGTTCATCATCTCGTTTTTACGGGATTCCGGCTGGATGAAATCCGGATGTGTATTGATGTAATCGATGAGTTTATCGGCATATTTACTCATTTTGAAGAAGTATGCTTCCTCTTTTGCAGGTACACATGGGCGGCCGCAGTCCGGACATTTGCCATCTACAAGCTGGGATTCTGTGAAGAAGGATTCACATGGTGTACAATACATTCCTTCGTAGTGTCCTTTGTAGATATCGCCTTTTGCATACATTTTTTTGAAGATTTTTTTGACCTGTTTTTCATGGTCTTCATCTGTGGTACGGATGAATTTGTCGTAGGATGTGTTCATCAGATCCCAGATTCTTTTAATCTCACCGGATACGTTGTCTACGAATTCTTTTGGGGTGATTCCGGCTTCTTCGGCTTTTAATTCGATTTTCTGACCATGTTCATCGGTTCCTGTCTGGAAGAATACGTCATAGCCCTGCTGACGTTTGTAGCGTGCGATGGCATCGGCAAGGACGATTTCGTAGGTGTTGCCGATATGAGGTTTGCCGGATGTGTAGGCGATGGCGGTGGTGATGTAGTATTTCTGTTTTTCCATGGGTTGTTGTCTCCTTTTTTAATGTGGACGCCCGGGAAATTATTTCTCTTTCTATGCGGTTTCGGGATCTAGTAACTCTAAGTGTCTGAAAATCTGCTAAAAGCATTCTCAAAAATCTCAAACTCGCTTCGCTCAGACAGTGAGATTTTTGTTCATAACGCAGATTTCCAGGCACTAAGATTTACACGATCCCTGCAAATGCATAGAAAGAGAAATAATTTCCCAGGCTGATTTTTGAAATGGTAACAACTGCTCCTTATTTATGGAAGAAAAACATAAATTCTTCATGGTAGGAAGGAACTGGTGTTGGGGGAAATAATTCCTCTCCGTCGCAGTGCGATCCTGCCCGGAGGGCTTTTTTATGTTATAGGAACATTACAGAGTAATTTCCTATAATATAAAAAACGTCTCCTCAGATTATCTGAGAAGACGAGTATTACCCGTGTTACCACTTCTGTTCGTTTCCGGGCTCGCGCGGGGAAACCTTAGGAGGTACGTTGTGATACCTCTACGCTGTAACAGGCGTGCCTGTCGCTGCCTAAAGCTGTTGGCTCTCAGCAGTGCCTCTCGGAAGCCATCTTCGACCTGCTCCTTGCATATCCCTCTCAGCCTTTGAATCTGTGATATGTGATCCATGGGGATTTCTCTGTAATACGGTCTGCGGATCTACTCTCTTCTTCAATGAGTTTGTGTTATTTCATGACAGCACTCCGCTCTGTGATCGTGGAACGCTGTTAGCTATAGGAAATATTTATTTCCTGTTATAGGGAAAATATAGCACATTTTGGTGGGTTTGTAAACCCACATCGTTACTGTTCACTCCGTTCACAGTAACGTAGCCAAAATTCATTCCAGATTGCCTGCGGCAATGGAATTTTGGCTTGTATGTCTCGGGATTTTGGCATATTCAGTTTCCATCACCCATGGACTGGCAGGCAACAGTTTCTCAGCTTTTGGACAGGCTTTTCCCGATTTCCATAATCTGCTCATAGCACTGCCTGAAAAACATCCTGTATCCTTCACAGAAATAGTTTTTATAAAGTCCGGTATCAGGCTGAAAATCCCGATTGCGCTGGCAGCCTCCCCTGCAGAGTCGGAAATACTTACAGAAGCGGCACTCTTCATCCAATTTCCAGGATTGCTCGATGAACTGAATCTCGCTCCTTCTCTGGTTAATGTCGTCCAGGCGGTCAGTGTTAAAATTCCCCAGACGGTACTTATCCATCATATAAAAATCGCATGGATACACACTTCCGTCTGCCTCTACCACATTCTGAATTCCACAGACTCCTCTCTGTTCACAGGATTCCGCCATGTAGCCTGCCGCAAGACCGACATAATTTTCAAACTGCCGGATAAAAGGCTGTTTTCCACGCCTCAAATCCTTGTACCACAGCCAGAATAAATCTGTCAGAAACTGTCCATATACCTCTGGCGAAAGGGAATACGGGGTTTTCCCATGTTCTTCTCCAAAGGGATCCAGACAGGCAATATATTGTTGATAATACCATCCCCGCCTTTGATAAGTGCCATATATTTCCCGAATATTCTCCGCGATTTTTGGCGTGACAACGGTTAGAATATTATAATCCACCCCATACTCATCCATCAGCATCGCCGTCTGATTGACACGGGCAAAGGTGCCGCTCCCGGAATGTGTGTGCCGCATAGAGTTATGGATTTCTTCCGTTCCGTCCACCGACAGGCCAATCAGGAAATGATTGTCTTTGAAAAACTGGCACCATTCTTCTGTAATTGCATAACCATTGGTCTGAAGCGCATTCTGTACCTGTACATGATTCCTGTTGTACTGGTTCTGAAATTCAATTGCTTTTTTGAAAAAACCAACTCCGCGCAGGGTTGGCTCACCGCCCTGATAAGTATAGCTTATCATGCCCTCTGCCCGCAGCATCGTTTTCCGTATTATGTTTTTCAGCGTTTGTTCACTCATGTACCCGAAAGATTCTTGTGTACGTTTCTGTGCTTCATCACAGTAGAAACAATAGTCGCAGGACATGTTGCACATACTGGAAGATGGTTTCATTAAAACACTTATTGCTGGCATTTTACCTCTCCTTTATCTATAATTACTCTGTTTGTTTACCCCCAGTGGATAAAAGGCAACACACCACCGAAGGTATCTATGGTCGTTCTTTCTTTGTATCTATGATTGTTCCGTATGTAAAATCATAGCACATTTTCTTTTTTCAGTTCCAGTACAGTTTTCCTCTTCACTGTGTCCTCGGCATTCGTATCTCTATGACAGTGTCCTGAAGGATATTGTACATGGTAAAAACCAGCGTGATGCCTGATTTTTCTCAATTCATTGTCCCCTCCAGCTTGTTCACAAGCAACTTATCATCCATGATTACCATACGAATGTCCATGGTTATCACCCTCCTGCAGTTTCGGCTATCGCTTTTATTCTTTGTCTTATTTTATAGAATCATGTCAGTTTTCACTGAGTGTATTCATCCCGAAACCAAAATCGCGGTATTTTCATATACTGTAACATACGCAAAATTATCTGTCTATTCAAAACCCGACTTATCATTATCAATTATACGTCATGCCATACATTTACATCGTTTATATATAACAGTTTTACAACAAAGGATGCTGCGCCCTTCTCGGTATCCCCGGTAAGATTATGCAGCACAATCATACTTCCGCAGATTCATAATCTTTTCCATATTTTCGGCATAAGTCAATAAAGGACTTCATTTGTTCTGTAAAATATTTCCGCTTATAATAAATCACATTCAGATTTCTTTTTAGCGGTTTTTTGAATGGTAACAGACATACATGATTCTCTTCCATATCTTTTTTACTAAAAGGTAAGGAAGTACGGCAACGCCAAGACCGACAGACACCGCTTTTACAATAGCCTGTGTACTTGTGCTCTCCCAGACAGGATGAACTGTTATATTTTTCAGTTCAAAACCGGCATCCAGGATTTCCCGTCCCGCACTTCCTTTTTCCCGCATGAGAAAAGGATACGCTGACACTTCTTCCAAAGTAACCCATTTTTTATCAGCTAATGGATGCGTAACAGGAACAATCGCACATAAATGGTCTGTCATAAATGGAATTGCCATGATATCAGCGTATTCGGGCTGGTTTTCAATCAAAGCAATGTCAATCTTATTCTCTAAAACAAGTTGTTCAATAGCAGCAGACTGTTTGATAATAACAGTAATTTTTAGCATTGGATAAATTTCCTGATATTGTTTAAGCATTAGCGGGAGAATATGAGTGCCAATCGTAATGCTTGCACCGATACGGAGTGTTCCGCAATGATCCCAATCTTTAATTTTCTGTTCCATTTCATCAAACAACTCTATAATATGCAGTGCATATCTGTAAAGTTCATTCCCCGCTCCGGTCGGACTGATGTGCCGCCCAATCCGCTCAAAGAAACGGGTCCCATAATATTCCTCCATCTCTTTTATGGCAAGGCTGACGGACGGCTGAGCGAGATGCAGAACATCAGCAGCCTTTGTAATACTGTTGTGTTCATATACAGAGACGAATATTTTCATATATCTGAGCGTCATAATATCCCTTCTTCCAATCCATAATAAAACAGTTATCTATTTCATAGAATAATAATATTTTACATATGTGTCAAGAGCGGATATACTGGTATGCGAAGGAGGAAAAATCATGGAAAATAAAAAGAACGTATTATGGAAGCTATTCATATCAGCTTTATATTTAAGTGCCTTTACATTTGGCGGCGGATATGTAATTGTTACATTGATGAAAAAAAAATTTGTGGATGATTATCACTGGATTGAAGAGAATGAGATGTTGGATTTGGTTGCAATCGCGCAGTCATCGCCGGGACCAATCGCAGTAAATGGCGCAATTGTAGTTGGGTATAAGCTTGCCGGAATGCCTGGAGTACTGGTGGCAATCATTGGAACAATTATTCCACCGTTTTTGATTATATCTGTGATTTCGGTTTGTTACAATGCTTTCCGCAGCAATTATTTTGTGAGCCAGATGTTGGAAGGTATGCAGGCTGGCGTTGGCGCGGTTATCGCATCTGTGACTTATGAAATGGGAGCCGGTATCGTTCAGGATAAGAATGGCATATCCACAGTGATCATGGTTGGTGCATTTATTGCCTCCTGTATCTTTGAAGTAAATGTAGTCTATGTTGTTATCGTTTGCGGACTAATCGGAGTAATCCGGACATGTATTGCAAAGAGGAGGAAAAATAAATGATTTATCTGCAATTGTTTTTGAGTTTTTTACAGATTGGTCTATTCAGTTTTGGCGGCGGATATGCGGCAATGCCATTGGTTCAGGGGCAGGTGGTTACAGCACATGGGTGGCTCAGCATGTCTGAATTTACAGATCTTATCACCATTTCCCAGATGACACCAGGTCCGATTGCAGTCAATTCAGCAACTTTCGTTGGAATTAAGATTGCCGGGATTCCGGGAGCTTTGATTGCGACTCTTGGATGCATTTTGCCATCTTGCATCATTGTTACGGTAATTGCAAAGTTATATCTGAAATATAGAGAGATGGATATGCTACAGGGAGTCCTGAATTCTCTGAGGCCTGCTGTTGTTGCGATGATTGCATCTGCCGGAATTTCCATTTTGATTACAGCATTTTGGGGAAGTTCCGCATCAATTGCATTGGCAGGAACGAAATGGAGCCTTGTAGTGATATTTGCTATCTGTGTCGTATTACTTCAGAAAGTGAAAATGAACCCTATCTGGGTTATGGTGGCGGCAGGAGTTATGAAAGTGGCAATATCATTCCTTGGAGGATGATATCCCACAGCCGACAGCGGGCATCACTGTTTCCTGTCCACTAGGGGGAAATAAATCCATTATTTATCAGGCCACCACTTTGGAGTATTAGATGTAAGCAGAGACTGCTGGAATTCTTTAGGAGGAATTCCGGCAGTCTTTTTGAATACCCGGCTAAAATAAAGCGGATCGGAGAAACCCACCATGGATGCAATATCTGACAGTTTCATCGCATTTGTTGCAATTAGCTCCTTTGCTTTTTCTACCCGAAGTTCATTTAGATAACGCATCGGTGCAACCCCAATACGTTTCTTGAATATGTGGGAAAAATACCCGACACTTAATTTGCAATATTCTGCCATTGATGCAACATTCCAGTTATCTTTATACCGTTGATTAAGCTGCATGATCAGCCGGTCAATAGAGAAGTCATTTCCTAACGGAGAGAGAATCTGTTGATGGTAACGCGCGATGACGGCAAGTATTTGTAAAAAATTACATAGAACAACATCCTCAAAAAATGGTTTTTTCAATTGTAGCTCAATAATCGTTTCCTGAAAAAGAGTCTTTAACATAGTATGCTCCCCGATATAACAGTTATGTAGATTGTATTTCTCTATTATATTTTTACAGTTATTCCCGGTGAAATGAATCCAATAGATTTCAGGGTGCTCATTTGCATAATAGGAATAGATCTGAGGCTCTTTCGGACGGAAAAGAAGGATATTTCCGGCGCCTAATACTTTTCGTTCATTATTCAGCCAATAGTGACCGGCACCTTTGTAGACATAAATAAGCTGATAATCAACGCGGCCGGCGAAACGGTTCTGAGAATAATCTTTTGTTTTAAAAACCTGCATGCCGCAGCAGTTGACGGATAATGAAACAGAGTCATCAGCAAACCCGGTTACACGTCTTTCATTTCTTAAGTGCCCGGATACATTAATCATAAAAACACCCTCTTCCCTTTAGCCAGACTTTCTCTTTTTAAGGTAAATATAACACGAAAAAGCAGAACTGTCCATGCAAAACACATAAAAAGGTATGGAATAAAGATTTAAAACCACTATACTAAAATGAAGAGATGAGCAGAATAAACCATAGTGCATAAGATTGAAGGAGGATGTAACATGAGAAAACAATTGATATTTCTGATGACAGATACGACCAGAAAAGACATGGTCGGATGCTACGGCAATCCAAAGATGAAAACCCCGAATCTGGACCGTCTGGCTGAAGAAGGAATCCGTTATGAGAATGCGTATACCTGCCAGCCGGTCTGTGGACCGGCAAGAAGTGCAATCTTCACTGGTACATTTCCGCACACGAATGGCATGGTAACAAACAGCATTGCAATGGGGGACAATGTAAAGACGGTAGGACAAAGACTGAGTGATAACGGCATTGCATGCGGTTATATAGGGAAATGGCATCTGGATGGCTCAGATTACTTTGGAAACGGACGCTGCCCGGATGGCTGGGATTCAGATTACTGGTATGATATGAAAACTTACCTGAATGAACTAAGTGATGAAGATAAGGTGAAATCCAGAGATCCAAAGGAGGCTTACAAAGAAGGTTTTTCGGAAGAATTTACCTATGCACACCGCTGCTCGGATCGTGCAATTAAATATCTGGAAGAACATAAGGATGAAGATTTCTTCTTAAGTGTATCTTATGATGAACCTCACGGTCCGTCTCTTTGTCCGGCACCATTTAATCATATGTATGATGGGTTCAGGTTCGACAGTTGTCCGAATTTTCAGGATGACCTTTCTAAGAAACCATTCATGCAGAGACTGTGGTCCGGAAAGAACTTACATGCAGCGGAGGACGAAATCAATAAGCCATCCGATGGATTATCCTTATTCCTTGGATGTAATTCCTTTGCAGATTATGAAATCGGAAGAGTATTGGATAAAATCAAAGAAGTCGCACCGGATGCGATGGTTATCTTCACATCTGACCATGGAGATATGCTCGGAGCGCACAGATTATTTTCCAAAAATGCAGCCGCGTACAGGGAAGTGGCAAATATCCCTCTGATTATCAAAGGCGGCGCAAAGGGCTGCGTGGAAGATGCGATGGCATCCCACATTGATATTGCACCGACAATCATGGATTACTTTGGACTTCCGATTCCGAAATTACTGGAAGGAAAGAGTATGCTGCCGCAGATCTATGAGCCATCCAGGGAAATCAACGATGTGGTATACACAGAATTTACCAGATATGAGCTTGACCACGATGGATTCGGCGGTCTGCAGATTATGAGGGCAGTCATGTCCAAACGGTATAAACTGGTTATTCATCTGTTAGACAGTGATGAATTCTATGATTTGGAAAAAGACCCGTATGAGATGAACAACCTGATTGATGATGAAACTTATACAGAAATCAGAAATGAAATGCATGACAGGCTGATTGAACATATGAATAGTACCAGAGATTTGTACAGAGGTTATCAGTGGCGCATGCGTCCATGGAGAAAAGATTTCATACCAAACTGGGAAAACGAAGGCTATACAAGACAGAGAGAGAATGAAGAGTATGAACCAAGACAGTTAGATTATGATACGGGACTTCCAATGGAATCATCCGTCAGGAAAAAATGTTAGAGGGATAAGGAGAGAATACGATGGAAGAAAAGAAATATTTAAAATGGTATAATAAAGTAGGCTATGGCTCTGGAGATATTGCCGGTAATGTGGTATTCGCATTCCTGTCATCATTCATTATGATTTATCTGACCAATACGGTAGGGCTGAATGCAGGTGTCATCGGCTCACTGATTGCTGTATCAAAAGTATTGGATGGTATTTCAGATGTTATCTTTGGTTCAATGATTGATAAGACACATACTAAAATGGGTAAGGCAAGACCCTGGATGCTCGGTGCATATTTTGGATGTGCGATCACACTGATTGCAGCATTTTCTGTACCGACAACCATGGGAAGAACATCCCAGTATATTTGGTTCTTTATCACATATTTACTGTTAAATGCAGGGTTTTATACAGCAAACAATATTGCTTACTCTACACTGACCGCTCTAATCACAAAGAATGGAAAAGAACGTGTACAGATGGGATCTATCCGTTTCATGTTTGCATTTGGAACAAGCTTTATCATTCAGACAATTACAGTAGATCTTGTTCAAAAACTGGGGGCGGAGCTGCCGGATGGAGAACCATCGCAATCATTTACGCTATAATCGGACTGATTTCCAATACGATTACAGTATTTTCTGTAAAGGAACTTCCAGAGGAAGAACTCAGAGATGGAAACACAGAAAAAGCTGAAGAAAAATACAGCTTAATCGGATCTATTAAAATGCTGATTCATAATAAATATTATCTGGTAATTCTTGTAGTAGATATCCTTCGCCAGACTTATTCTGCAATCATTAACATGGGAATTTTTTATATGACTTATGTACTTGGAAAAGCAGAACTTTTGGGAACCTTCTCAGGTGCAATCAACCTGGCGCTGATTGTAGGACTTGCATTCCTTCCGTCTTTGGTTGCGAAATTCAAAGGGTATTATAAACTGAACTTCTCAGGATATTTAGTAGCCGCTGCAGGACGTGGAATCGTCATTGTTGCAGGTTATATGGGCAATGTACCGTTGATGTTAGCTGGTACTGCAATCGGTGCAATTGGTATGGCTCCATGGCAGGGCAACTTAAATGCGTTAGTTGCAGAATGTTCCGAGCATACATTCCTTCAGTATGGAAAGCGAATCGACGGAACTATGTTCTCATGTACATCCATGGGACTGAAAATCGGCAGCGGACTTGGAACAGCAATTGTAGGCTGGCTGCTTGACTTCGGTGGATTCAACGGAAAACTGGCAGTTCAGTCACAGTCTTGCATCAATATGCTTCACTTTATGTACCTGTGGCTCCCAATGCTGATTAATATTCTCGTCGCTCTTCTTTTGACACAACTGAATGTAGAGAAGGCAAATGAAAAATTAAGGGCACAGAAAGCAATTAAAACAAAATAAATCGAGTAGGAGGCTACCATTAGTTGATTAGTCGACATCTCGTCGAGCAAGTAAAAGGACTCTCACCTCAAACTTCTCACGGAACTTATCCCGAAATATTAATCGAAGCTGCTCTTTTATAGGGAGATGCATGGTATGAGGCGTGGGCTTGGGACTGGGATGGCTGCAAATGGGGTTCCAGTTGATACCGTTGCCCAGGTTTTGGGGCATAAAGAGACGAAAGCTACAAAACAGTATATATCCACAGATTTGCAAAGCTTGCGCTGTTGTACTCTTGATTTCGACTCACTGGGAGGTGGCGTATGATCAATCTCCCTGAGGTTATACAGGAAATGTTGTCCTATAAAGAAAGTCTTGGATTCTCGAGAAAAACTTATGAGAACTACCTGAGTGATTTTAATAAGTATTTTTCCAATTACTCGCAGGACCATGCCATATATTTTTACAGATGATGAATTGCGTAGAGTGTTTGCCGAGAGCGATAAGGAACCGTACTGTAAAACAAACCCATGCCGCCATCTGATTATTCCTGTTATCTACAGGTTAATTTATTTCTGTGGTCTCCGACCGAATGAGGGTAGGGAACTGAAACGTTCTGATTTCTGCTATGAGGACAAAACCCTATATATCCGAAAAAACAAGTCTCACAGGGAGCGGCTGATTCCCGTGTCTGCTGGTGTGGCTGATATGTGCCAGCAATATCTGGGAAAAGCTGGACGCCCTGATACCGGAGGTGGAAGATGAAGAATGACTCTCTTTTATTTTACCGCATCGTTAGGGATTTTCTGACTATCTATCTTCCAAAACAGCGCGGTGCAAGCCAGAATACAGCTAAGTCTTACAGGGATACCCTGAACCTTTTCATTGATTATATCAGTGCATCGCAGGGCACGCCATTAGCAGATATAAGCTTTAAATGTATTTCAAGGGAACCTGTAGAGAGTTTTCTTATGTGGCTGGAAACAGACCGCGGTTACAGTGTAAACAGCAGAAACCAGCGGATGTGTGCAGTTAAATCATTTCTCAGATATGCCGCAGAAAAGGATAAGATTCTCATGCCCCTTTTTCTGGATGTGAAAGTCATTCCTAAAAAGAAAGATACTCGTGTGCGGGAAATAGAATTTTTCAGCGAGTCAGCCTTGAAAGCCATCCTGGAGCAGCCTGACCGGAATAAGAAAAACGGGCAGAGAGACCTTTTCTTTATGATACTTATGTATGATACCGGTGCAAGGGCACAGGAGATACTTGACTTACGGCTTTGCAATATCCATATGGATGGAAAAAATCCTTATGTTGTTATAACAGGCAAGGGTGCTAAAACAAGAAATGTTCCAATCATGGAAAAAACGTGTAAACACCTGAAATCCTACCTTCATAGATTCCATATAGAAGATAATCCAGAAGAATATCTTTTTTATATAGAACGCAAAGGAATACGGTCACAAATGTCAATTGATAACGTAGAGAAATTTGTTGCACGTTATGGAAAAAAAGCACAGGAGACTTCAACAGATGTGCCAGAGCATCTATATCCCCATATGTGGAGACATTCACGTGCGATGCATTTGTATAGGAATGGTATGCCACTCCCATTGGTGGCCGAATGGCTTGGACATGCAAAAATGGATACGACAAGGCGTTTTATGCAAATGCTGATACAACGATGAAAAAAGAGGCTATCGAAAAGGCAACATCAGACTTTGATCCTCTCTTCTCCAATGAATATGATATTGACTGGGAAGATGATGAAGATCTTCTGAAAAAACTTTATGGCTTAAAGTAGTTATTATCCCGACTTTTTACTTTAGTATCTTTTAAAATACGGCATTTCAGATGTTTTATCGGAATAAATAGAAAGTCGGGATAAGTTCTGAGAGGGACTTAGGGGGAAGTTCCCTAGATCTACTTACTTCATCGTCACAGGCGAAAGCAGAGAGCTTTTGGAAGCAGGTGTCCTCCCGATTATCCGGGAATTTTTATCAGAGAGAGGGTTTGAACTGTCAGAAGAAAAGACAGTGATTCCCCATATCGAAGATGGTTTTGATTGACCGCTGAGGAACACACAGCCTTTACGCAGTATCTGCATCTGGTGCGTCAGAGGGATGATATGGAGCGACAGCAGATTTACTTCCGTGGTCATACAGATGCGGTGGCATATCTCAGAAAAATCAAGGCGATTTGACAGTGGCGACTTAGAATAACTTTGTGCGCTTCTTAGAGGCTCTGTAAAATAGCTGGATTATAAACAGATTTCCATGAACGACCTTGACTTCCTAGTAAATGAATGTATAATATAAACAAGTTTATCATAAACTAATTTATCATAAGGAGGATTAGATATGAAATTCATAGGTCGGAAAATGGAGCTGGAAAAGTTGAATGCAGAATACGAGCGCGATGGCGGCTTCGTTGTTATTTACGGTCGACGTCGAGTAGGAAAGACAACATTGATCAAAGAGTTCTTGAAAAAGAAAACAGCCTTCTACTTCCTTGCAACAGAAGAATTGGAATCTCAAAGCATGAAACGTTTAGCGGGCGTTGTTGCCCGTATGACGAAAAACAGCCTTTTACAGAAAGCTGTATTTACAGATTGGCTTGATTTGTTTCAGGTTATTGCTGATTATGAGCCTGACAAGAAAAAAGTGCTGGTCATTGACGAGTTTCCGTATCTTGTGAAGACTAACCCAGCGTTCCCATCTATTTTGCAGAATGCATGGGATGAGATTCTGAAGGACAGCAATGTGATGCTGATTTTGTCTGGATCTCTCATTGGTATGATGCAGAAACATGCGCTGTCGTATGATAGTCCTTTATATGGACGTAGAACAGCGCAGATGCGATTGGCTCCATTGCCATTTACAGATGTTTATGATGCGCTTGCACTGCCTTTTGATAAAGCAGTAGAACAATACGCTGTGACAGGTGGGGTTCCAAAGTATCTTGAGTTTTTTGAAGATGGGCGTGATTTGGTCGATCAATTAAAGGATGTTGTTTTATCGAAAAGTGGCTTTTTGTATGAGGAACCATTTTTCTTGCTGAAAAGTGAATCCATGACCGCAGTGAACTATTTTTCTATTATAAAAGCGATAGCAGACGGAAACCACAAGTTAGGCAAAATTGCTGGTGCACTAGGGCAGGAAACGCAGGCATTAACACCGTATTTATCGACACTTGCGGATTTGGGGTTCATTGAAAAGAGAACTCCGGTAACAAAGAAAAATCCGGAAAAATCCAGAAAAGGCTTGTATTTTATCGCAGACAATTTCATACGTTTCTGGTTTCGGTATGTTTACCCCTATAAAGGTGAGTTGGAACTGGACAATATGCAAATTGTTTTGGATGAGATTCGAAAAGACTTTATTGAGAAATTCGTGGCATTTGCATATGAGGACATCTGTAAGGATATATTTGCAAGTGTATGCAAACAAGGAGAAATTCCGTTTGTTCCGTCCCGTATCGGTTCTTATTGGTTGAATGATTATGACGGTGATACAGAGATTGATGTAATGGCAATAGACAATCAAAACAAGAGGATATTTGCCGGAGAGTGTAAGTATCATGTCAAACCAGTGGATGCTCCCGTATATTTCTCACTGAAAGAGAAAGTTGATGGTGCAGCTGAAATTCGTAAAGCATATCCTGGGTATGATGTTATCTTCGGCCTGTTCAGCAAAAGCGGTTTTACGCAGCGTATGCTTGATATTGCAAAAGAAAACGCCAGTATCGTCCTGATTAATGAGGAGCATTTGGTGTAATTATTTGCTCCAGGAAAAGCGTACATCGTTAAGCGTTTCTACTGCTGTTTTAACGTTATCTCTTCATGATACGAAAATAGTATAAACAAACTTATCATAAATAAATTTATCACATAGCCGATTGATTTTCTTCGGAGAATCAGTCGGCTATTTCTATATCAGGAGCCCAAACTATAACAATTCCATAAAATAATATTTTTATATCTTGACAATTTCCATCCACTATTGTATAGTGTCAATATCAGTAATGATTATTGTTATTAAATAAATCATAACTGCAACTGTACTGAACAGTTATTATAAATCATTTGCGAGTAAACAGTGAAGGGAGGAATACCATGGCGACACTGAAATACAGCCGTCAGCGGGAATCGATTAAAGAGTTTCTAAGAACCAGAAAAGATCATCCTACTGCCGATGTGGTATATGAGAATATGAAACTCATCTATCCGAATATCAGCCTCGGTACGGTATATCGCAACTTATCTCTGCTGGCTGATCTGGGAGAGATCAAGAAACTTTCCTCTTTCGCCGGAGCGGATCACTTTGATGGGCGAACCGAGAGACACTGTCACTTCATGTGTACCAGATGTGAACGAATCATTGATCTGGAAAGCGAAGGGATCCATCACATTATGGAGCTTGCAGGTGAGAACTTCGGAGGAAAGATTACTGATTACAGTGCCAGATTCTTCGGCCTGTGTGAGGACTGCCTGAAAGAGGCAGAAGGCAACTCTGATAGTTCAAAGTAGTTTTTACTTACATCATTGGTGTCCAAATTGGGAATAACAACTAATGATAAAAAGTTGCAAAAAAGCTAAAATTAAACTTGACTTTTTCAATCAAGTATGGTAATCTAAGATCATAGAAAACAGTAATAATTACTATTATTAAAAATTACTTTTTCTACCGCACACGCGGAAAGCAATAAGAACTAAACGATGCTAAGATAATCAATTTATTTTCTGGCATCCCTAATAAATTCATTAAAAAGAAAAGGAGATTTTAATTATGACAAAATGGGTATGTAGTGTATGTGGTTATGTTTATGAAGGTGAGAAAGCTCCGGAAGCCTGTCCTGTATGTAAGGCACCGGCTGATAAATTCGTAAAGCAGGATAGTGAATTGTCATGGGCTGCTGAACACGTTGTAGGTGTTGCTCAGGGATCCAGCGAAGACATCATGGCTGATTTAAGAGCAAACTTCCAGGGTGAATGCTCTGAAGTTGGTATGTATCTTGCAATGGCAAGAGTTGCCCACAGAGAAGGATATCCGGAAATCGGTTTATACTACGAAAAAGCAGCTTATGAAGAAGCAGAACATGCTGCTAAATTCGCTGAATTATTAGGTGAAGTTGTAACAGACAGCACAAAGAAAAACCTTCAGATGCGTGTAGAAGCCGAGAACGGTGCTACAGCTGGTAAAACAGACCTTGCTAAACGTGCAAAAGCTGCTAACCTTGACGCTATCCATGATACAGTTCATGAAATGGCAAGAGACGAAGCAAGACACGGAAAAGCATTCGCTGGTCTGCTTAAGAGATACTTCGGAGAATAATTCTATCGGAAAATCGCATAAAATAAACCTTTTAAAGGGAGAACCATTGAGGTTCTCCCTTTTTATCCGTTCGTATTTTCATCATTGGAAGCTTAACTGGATTTCGCCTGAAGTCTGGCAACCTGATCTGTCAGAGCATTCATCTTAACCTCATTAATCATAATCCTGTTCATCCAGGTAGCCGACACATCCATCTTATTGATAAGATTCAGATGATTCTCTGCAAGGATAGAAATATTCCTATCCGTTATGTTCTCCAAATGCAGTCTGATATCTGCAAAGTTATTTCTGGTCTCTTCTTCAAAACACTTCTGACGCTCTTCCATTCGGTCCATCTGGCTTTCGAATTTATCCATTCGACTTTCGAATTTATCCATTCGCGTCCCAAATCCTCTGACCTCTGTCAAAACAGCTTCCAGTATTTGTCTGTCTGTCACCACTTTCACCTCCTCTGTAGCCCGTATCGTTCTTTTGTATGTGATTGATTATATCACATACATAAAAATATGTCTATAAAAATCTATAAACATTAGAGTGTATTTGGAAAATGCGTTACTGTTCACTCCGTTCACAGTAACACGCTTCGCGATGCACAGAATTTATGCTAATCGCATAAATTCGCGCGGTATGTCTCGGGTTTTCTGTGACCTTCGCTCACAAAAAACACCTCGCGGGATATTACCAGTGAACAGTAACGAAAATGCTCCCCACAAGATGTGCGTCACAATTTGTGGGAGATTTTATTTATTATTATCGTTCATCTTCTCCTCAATCGCCGCACCAACCCTGTTATAAACAGTCACAGCGTCCTGAATATGCGGAATCGTATTTCCATCTGCTCCTGAAGCACCTGCGGAAACAAAGATATATTCCCTGCCCTCAATCTCCGCAAAACTCACCAGACAGTGTCCTGCCTCACTGGTATAACCGGTCTTGCCACCGAGGATTTTTCCACCTGTGACTGTCGGATCAGACAGGTTTTTAAACATTGTACTGTAGTAAGTAATTCCATCCGGGTGGATATTTGTAACTCCGGTAGAATGTCTGGAGGTCTCCACAATCTCACGAAACGTATCATTCTTAATGCAATACTTCATCAACACCGCAATATCCTTAACCGTACTGTAATGATCCGGGTTATGCAGTCCTGTAGAGTCACAGAAATGGGTATTCTCCATTCCAAGCTTCCCTGCTTTCTTATTCATCAGCTCCGCAAAATCCGCCTCTGAACCACTGATCGTATCTGCCAGAGCAATACAGCACTCTGCCCCCGAAGGCAGCATCGCACCATAGAGAAGATCAATCACCCGGACCTCTTCCCCCGGCTGAAAACCTGCCTGCGTAGCATCCTGCTCATACAATCCGGAGAACATCTCATTCGTCAGAGTAATCTTCTCATCCAGATCATCAAAATTCTCAATCCCCAGTATCACAGTCATAATCTTCGTCATAGAAGCCGGATAAATCTGAGCCTCTCCGTTAATCTCACCCAGAATCTTACCTCCCCTGGCCTGCATCAGGATCGCATTCGGACTGTTAATTCCACTGATATCCACTTCCTTCAGAACCGGCTGTTCAAACTGCTCAAACCACTCCTTCACGCCCTTATTCCATCCGATCATGATAACCAGCGCACAGATAATGATCACCTCAACAAACACACAAGCCACAATCCTGCCCCGGTATCTCCACGCATAACTTCTTCCACTTTTCTTTTTTCCACGTCTCCTCGCTGCCAAACTAACTCCTCCTGTCTACTTCTGTATCATTACTTAGCATATAATAAATATATCTAACTAATCTCTGACTCATCCCCCCTACTATACCACACTCCCTCAAAATATTGTAACCCATTCTTCTCGCAAGACCAATACACGGGGCAGGAAAATATTTCATCCATATTAACAAAAAAATCCGGAAGTACCCAGCTTTTCAGCTATCATACTTTCGGATCTTACAGATTCTATATTTATCAGATCAGAACTTTGATAATTTCATTTTTTCTTCCAGATATTCACATAAACGGGTCTGCACAAACTCTGGAACTTCAAGCATTTTTAGTGGCTTATCATTACCTTCCATCATGTGAACATACTCTTTTACTGCGTCATAATATACACTCAAAAACTCAGTACCTACATTAAATTTATTGATACCTTTTCGGAAAGCAATCTCCAACTGGTCATGAGGAATCCCACTGCCTCCATGAAGTACAAGTGGAACATCTGTAGCAGCATTAATTTCTTCAAGCCTCTGAATATCCAGATGAGGCGTTTCCACATAAACACCATGAGCATTTCCGATAGCAATAGCCAAAGAATCAACATTTGTTTCCTGGTAAAATCTCGCTGCTGCATCTGCTTTCGTATAATAATCTGTTTTATCCCCATCACAATCCTGTGCCAAACCTACATGTCCAATTTCTGCTTCTACATCTGCCCCTAAAATATGAGCGGTTTCTGTCACTTTTCTGGTAAGTGCAATATTTTCATCCAGACTGTATGCCGAAGCATCAATCATAACAGAATCAAACCCTTTTTTGATAGAAGTAATAACAGAATCATAATCATAACTGTGGTCCAGATGAAGACCAATAGGTACCTTCACAGACTCTGCCAGTTCTTTGACCATTTCCGCAAATCCGTGAACATTCATTGTATTATTTTTTTCATAATGTTCCGGAAGAAGCATTACCAATGCAGGAGTGTTTGTTTTTTCAGCAGTAGTAACCACTGAATACACCATATTATAATCTGTGCAAATAAAAGAAATAACCGCTGTATTACTTTCATCTGCCATCTTTAATATTGTACTGACCTTTTCTAACATATCTGTTTTCTCCTATTATTTATCTACCGATAAACAGAAAGCCTGAAACCAAAGACTTACAGAAACAGCTCCCGGGTCTGGAATTCCCAGCGTTTTTTCTTTAAAATTTCTACTTCTTCCAATTCCAGACTGAAAATTTCTGCAATCTGCAACGCCCTGAACTGCCGCCTGATATCCTCTTTTCAGAACTTCTATTATATTACTGGTTTCTAATACAGCCTTTTTCATTTCCACACACGCCGGATATAATGCATCCAGCATGGTTTTCTGCCCTGGTCTGGCTTTTCCTCTTCGCTCAATCGCCTGTTCCCCATTCCAGAAATAATCTGCAATCTGTGGTGCTGTTGCATATTCCTGATGTCCCAAACTTGAAATACCGCCAAGAAACATCGTTCCAAAAATAATTCCCGACGCTCCACCCATTGTCTTTATCAATTCTATACTCACCGCACGACAAAGTTCATCTACATATACATAATTTTCTGTCTCAAGAATTTTTATCAGAGCTTCACAGCCTCTTTTCATCCCTTCTCCGTGATCTCCATCGCCTATTACAGAATCAATTTCTGTAAGATATGGTTCTTTTTCTATGATTAAGCGGGCACCGTCCAAAAACATTTGTTTTAAAACATCCGTTTTTATTTTCTCCATCGTTCCTCCTATATCACATAACCATATCCATTTACGGGTGCAATATATTTTTGCATCTCCTCATCACAGGCTATGAGACTGAGTATACAGCCTTTCCCATCAAATACATCAAAATAAGTTCCTGCTGCACATCCACAAAGTTTAATTTTTCTTTCTTCAATCTGTTTTGCTGCCGATTCGAGGAGAACCATGCTTTCTGTAAACCCTACATTGCAATGATTATTTACAGATAAATACATCGGACAATCTTTCCACAGTCCAAGTTCCGATAATAAGATATCTACAGCATCTGAAAACATCTGATCCACGGATTCGAACACTTTTTCTTTTACCGCCGGTTCACCCGAAAAACCTTCTCCAAAAAACAGTTTTCCTTCACGTACATTTAAGGATACAGAACGGACACGACTGTTACTTTTAGAAGCCAGTTTACTCAATTGTTCCAGATTATATCCTTCTCTGGCGGCCCCTGCACATATTTTACATATCTGACCGATTCCATGAAGTCCTCCTCTGTTTTCAGCAATTTCTCCCTCACAGCTTAATATATCATCAGAGATACAGCACATAGCTGCATTTATATTATCATGTGCAAGAAGTTCCACTGCCATGTCATTATTCAGATAATCACCCATATAATGATTTGTCAGAAAAAGTATTCCTTTTCCACAGTCAATATTCTTGGCCATTTCATAAAGTACATAAGCATTAGGTGCACTGTCAAAATTTCCGTGAACCATAGCATCAGCCAGTCCTTCTTCTGCAAATGCGCTCCACATATGTCCGTATCCACCACCGCCGTCTACTATAATTCTTACTCTGTTTGAAGAAATATTATTTCGATACAATCCATAACCATACTCTGTTTCCAGCCTTGTATACTTGCCCGGGCAGGCTCTCTTAATTCCATTTAAAGCTTCGTTAAGCGCTGTTTCTCTGGAATTCCAAAGTCTCATTAACCTTTCACCGCCCCCGCAGTCATACCTTTTACAAACTGTTTCTGTACAACACAATAGAAAATAACCATTGGAATTGTAATAATAATCAAAATCGCAAACAAAATACCAGGCTGACTATTATAAACGCCTTTATACTGCTGCGCAATCAACGGCAATGTTTTTGTTGTTGCTTTTGTCATAGTACATAATGCCAGAAAAAACTCATTCCAACATGTAAGAAACGTCCAGATAGCTACTACAACAATACCCGGTTTCAGCATTGGCATAACAATCCTTGTGTACAACTGAACAATATTACATCCATCCAGTCCGGCTGCCTCTTCCAGTTCCTTCGGAACACCTTTCATAAATCCCTGTAAAATTGTTACCGCATAAGGAATATTTAATGCAATATACGGAAAGATCAGGCCAAAATAATTATCCAGAAGTCCCATCCTGCTGTTCAGCTGTGTAATAGGGATTACCAGAGCACTGATCGGAACCATTAATGTACAAAGAATCAAGTTATACATAATAACTTTTCCGTATACATTCTTTCTGGAAAATCCATAGACTGCCATGGATGCGCAAAGCACTGTAGCTGCTGTAGAAATTACAGAAATTACAAGGCTGGAAATAAAGTTGTTCAAAATTGTCGGATTATCAGAAATTGCCTTTATATAGTTTCCAATTGTTAAATCTGTTACAAAAAGTCTCGGATCATAGATTGAATTCTGAGTACGAACTGAAAGACTTAATGCATATACCAGCGGAATAAGAGCAATAACTGCCATAACCGCCAGAAATATTTTCCAGCTTCGATCTCTGTGCCCAAGACGGTTTTTCTTTTTTACTGCTCCCATAATTTATTCCCCTTTCTTCATGAAATCTCCTGAACCCAGAAATCTTACCTGTATAAAAGTCAATACCAATGCAAAAATCAGGACTGCTACAGATATTGCACAGGCATATCCCATCTGACTTTCTGTAAAACCTTTCATGAAAATATAAGTACCGGGCATTTCTGTTGCATGGTTTGGACCACCGCCTGTCATAACACCAATCAGAGCATATGTCTGAAGAGACCCAATAATACCCAGCATTAAAAGTGACTTATGCACAGATCCAAGAGCCGGAATATAGACATATATGATCTCCTGCCATGTATTTGCTCCGTCAATTCTTGCCGCCTCTTTAACATCTTCCGATATCTGAGAAATACCGCCGATATACATGATCATAGACCATCCTGTCCACTCCCATATATTTGCGAGCATAATTCCCCAGAGAGCCGCCTTCGAATTTCCAAGTACATTAATTGTCGGAGACATACCAAACCAGGAATTGAGGTAATGTCCGATAATTCCCTGATACGGCTGAAATATCTTACTAAACATAATTGCAACAACAGTTACAGATGTAACTACCGGAATAAAAAACAGTGTACGGTAAAAAGTTCTTGAAAAAGCTTTTCCATCTGCTTTTTTACTTTTAATACGTTCTTCAATTGCATATGCCAGAAAAAATCCAAGAATTGCCTGAACAGGCACTGTAACTACAATCCAGAGAATTGAATTTTTCATTGTTACCCAGAATGTGCTATCCTGAAATACCTTGATAAAGTTTTCCAACCCTACAAATTCCATATTGCTCAGAGTTGCCCATTTAAGCAGGCTGTTCTTTACTATAAAGAAAATCGGGTATAAAATATATAAGCAGAAGAAGAGCATTGCCGGAAGAATAAATAAATATCCAGCTACATTTATTTTTCGTTTTTTCTTCTGAACTTTTGCTAAATCTGTCATAGGCTTCTCCTCTTTTTAAGAGAGAGAACCGAAAAACGGTCCTCTCTGCAATATAGACTGTTATACAATATCATTTAAAGATACTGATTATAATGCATCCTGCGCATCCTGAATATGCTGTGTAGCTTCATCAACAGAATATGTTCCGCCTATAAGTCCCTGCATGGCTTCCTGTATTGCTGTTTCAATAGTAGGCTCTGCAATTCTCTGGTTTACAAGACCAGCTGCGATATCTTTACCGGAACGGTTGAATTCATCAACTACATTCTGAAGTCCATCTCTCTCTACCATTGCGCTTGTATCCGGCTCAATATTCGGATAAGATAAATGGTTATTCATATCATTTGCAATTTCCTGTGCGCCTTCACCTGTTGCAAAACTCACAAGAGCTTTCCATGCTAAATCTGGATTCTCGCAGTTCTTTGTAATACCATAACCAAAATCAACGCCGCCAATAGCCTTTGAATCAGAAAGTCCTTCTTCAAGAGCCGGCAGATAGAAATAATCGTAATCCCAATTTGCAACTGCATCAGATACATCTTCACTTGTATATTCCTGTGCCCACCAGGAGCCAAGAAGCATCATACCTGCCTGGCCTGCCAGGAATAATGTGGTGCCATCGCTGTAACTTGTAGATGATAAAGAACCATCCTGCATTACACCATCATCAAACAGTTTTTTATAGTTTGTCATAGCTTGTTTCATTTCATCACAAGTCCATGCTTTTTCGCCATTCTGACATTCATCAAACAGTGTGTCACTAATCTGGGATGTACACATAAGAAGAAGATTAACATGCTGCCATCCATCAGCACCGCCGAAGAATAAAGGTGCATATCCATTATCTCTCAGAGTTTTTGATACTTCTACCAGTTCATCATATGTAGTAGGAACCTTTAATCCAAGCTGCTCAAATAAAGTTTTGTTATATTCTACATAAATATCCTGTGTTTCAATAGGAAGAATATAATGTCCATCATCACCATCTTTATTTCCGAGCTGAAGCTGGCTCTGTGTTACATTATCATAAACAGAAGTCCAATCGTCACCCCATTCTGCTTTCGCATAATCACTCAGGTCAATCAGGTAATCTGAATATGTCTGAGTCAGCGATCCAGGCTGAAGACCTACGATATCAGCAAGATTATCAGATGCAGATGCCGCAGAAAGTGCCTGTAAGTATTCCGGATTATAATTATAATTTGTATAGTCAATTGTAATATCCGGATTTGCTTTTTCAAATGCATCAATCATTTTTTCTGCTGTACGGGTAATAGGAGACCATGTCCATAATGATACAGATGTTTCATCTGCTGCAGACACAGCTGTTGTTCCAAGAGTAGTTCCTAAGATTGCACTAACTAATAAGATACTCATTAATTTTTTATTCTTCATCTTTATTTCCTCCAACGAAATACATTATATTTTCAATTTCCCAGTTTTTGACTTATCCCAATTTACAAATAAAATACCTTTACTACTTAATTATTCTTTCATATTTTTCTGCTGTTTCTGTCCAGTATTCCTGTTCCTCAGGTCCGTATTGCTTCATACTGAAACATTCTGCTGAAAGACTTCTCATTTCTTTTACTGTTTTTACTTCACCCATTGCATAAAGCTGAGTCAGGAGATTTCCTGTCAATGTCGCATATTCCATTCCTGCATATACTTCTTTGCCCAATGCATTACTGATCATCTGCATCAGAAGTGAATTTCGCACTGCACCATTTATTATATTGATTCTGCCATATATAATCCCAAGTTCTTTCAAGGCTTCTGCATAATGACGAATCTTTAATACGATGCTCTCATAAATGCTACGTACAAATTCCCCATCTTCTGTAAGTTCTCTCTGTCCTGTCTGTGCGAAATACTGATTCATTTTTCTGCAAAAATCCCCACCTGCCTCATTGAAACTCAGTACTTCTACATCAAACCACGGAACCGGATTTTTAACTTCAAGAGCCATATTTATAAGATCAACAAAAGAATAAGTAATTCCCTGTTCTTTGCGTGTCCTGATAAATTCGTTCAAATGCCAGCAGGCCGAAAAATCTCTGTATATGATTTTCTTCCTGTCAATACCTCCGGTATTTTTGAATCCTTTCAGGTATCCTTCTCTTGAGAGCAGACATTCAGATCTTTCTACTCCCATACTTACATTTGTGCCTATGCTTATATAAAGTTTATTTTCTCCAAAATCAGGAATCGCAGCTACTGCTGCAGCACTGTCATGACCTACTGTAGCTACCAGTCTGGTATTTTTCATTCCGGTCTGAATCTGTATTTCCTGCCTCAGATTTCCCTTAAATGTTCTCGGTTCCACAATTTCTGTATAGAGTTTTTCTGGTATTCCAAATCTTCTGGCTACCTCTATACTCCAGTTTTCCTGTCGGTTTTCCATCAGACAGGAAGTACCGGCAATAGTCATTTCGGTTGTTTTTACTCCTGTAAGAAAATATCCCAGAAGATCCGGCAAAAGCAACATACTGGATGCATTATAAAGAACAGCACTGTTCTCTGCCCTGTAAGAATATAACTGCGGTAATGTATAAGTTCTGTTGCACTGACATCCTGTTAACCTGAACAGCTCGTATGTATTCATCACACTGTTCATATCCTGAATAGTTGTACGGGTACGTTCATCTCTGTAATGATATACGGGTTCCATAAGACGTCCTTTTTTGTCCAGAAGTCCATAACTTGCTCCCCAGGTATCTACTGCAACAGCATCTGCTTCCCCATATTTCTCTTTAAAATATGCCATTCCATCAACAATCGCATTGTGAAGAGAAAAGACATCCCAATATAAAGCTGTTCCAATATCTACCGGGCGATTTGCAAAATCTCGGTATTCTCTGACCAGCAACTGGCTGCCATCAAATTCTCCAAATGCCATTTTACCGCTGCTGGCTCCAATATCTACAGCAATTACTTTTTTATTCATGCAAGTACTCCTATACTTTGATTAAATAAAACTGCTTCAACAGATTCAGATTTTTTCTTCCAGAAATTCAAATGCATTCTGCATTACCATTGCTGCAGCTCCCATAGCTCCCAGATTTCTTCCAAATTCTGATGCCATAATTTTCAGTCCGTTACTATTTTCTTTTATAATATTTTCACTGACTCTTTCTCTTACACCATCCAAAAGTATATCCCCCAGTTCTGCCAGTTCCCCAAACAAAACTATCTTTCTTGGTGCAAAAATATTTACCAGCATACTTAAGGTATCTGCTATGAATCCTTTGACCTGATCCAGAAGTTTTAACGAATCCGCATGTCCTTCCCGGACAGAATTGATAAAACTCATCATTGTCACCTTATCCATGTCTCCCTGAACAGCTTCCGCAATTTCTCTGAATCTTCCAACTTTGATTCCATCAATTATCTTATTGACAATTGCTACATCAGATATTTCCGAGTTCAGACACCCATAACGTCCGCAGGAACAAATCCTGCTTCCACCGCTGACTTTTACATGTCCCAGCTCTCCGGAATATCCGCAAGTACCACGAACTGGCTGATTATTTATGATTGGAATCACTCTAGCGCCCGTTCGTATGGAAACAAAAAGCATATCCTCACATTTTCCTCCATATACCAGCCATTTGTAAGCAAAAATCATCACATTAACGTTATTATCCATATAACACGTAACATGAAATTCCTTTTCGAGAATATCTTTTACAGGAATATTCTTCCAGTCTTTCAGATGACTGTACGAAATTGCAATTCCCCTGTTCGCATCGCTGTATCCCGGAATACCTATTCCTATTCCTATAACTTTTTTGCTTTTCTCTCCAAGAAATGCAATTCCGTCATAGATCATCTTCTTAACTAATTCCAATACCTGATCTGCAGTTTTTTCACTGGTTTCGATATTACGTTCTGCATCATAAATAAGCTTTCCTGTAAAGTCCAAAGCAACACAATGAATTGCATTCCTGTTAAATTCGACTCCCAGAAAATATCCACCCTCAGGATTAATACGAAGCCATACAGGTTTCCGCCCTACTCTTGAATCATTGCAGCTTTCTTCGTAAACCAGACCCTCCTGAATCAGCTCATCTATTGTACTCAATACTGTTGTCATACTGTAAGCAGTGATCTTTTTAACATCATTTCGAGAAATATTTTCATGCAATCTGATGACACTCAGCATTTTGTTTCTTTGATAATTTTTACGGTTTTCTAAGATTGAATCCATCTCCATACTCTATTCCCCTTCTTATTTTATATAATGATGGCAAGTTTAAAAATTTTTTCCCTAACCTGATATATGCAAATTGCTCCGATGCTTTGCATTTCCCACAATTCTCACATTATATAGTAAGTATAACAGAAGCAGGAGGTTTCGTACTTAGTTTTTTATTTTTTACGTTTTTCTCTATTTTCTTTATAGATATCAAAAAATCTTGCAACTTCATCTCTATCAAGAGGTGCCTCAGATTTTAATATATATTTTGTAATAAGTACCTGTTCTGCAATTGACTCACAAGCTTCTACCACATTCATAGCATCTTCAACTGTCTTTCCTACTGCAAGACTTCCATGATTTCCAAGAAGAACAATTCTGTAACCATCTGCCAGATATGGTTCTGCCATTGTCAGGATGTACTTTGTTCCAGGTGCTCCATATGGTACACATGGAATCTTGTGGAAATTACCCATCATTTCAGGAAGTGCTTCTGTCTCTACATCCATACAAGCCATTGAAAAAGCTGTCAGAATCTTAGAATGACTGTGAACTACACCACCTACATCCCATCCATTTGCTTCGCAGATATCATAAGCCATAGAATGCATAATTACTTCTGAAGTTTCTTTCATACCCCAGATTCTTTCACCATCTTCATTAATAACTGCAATTTTTTCCGGTGTAAGAAGTCCTTTATTCTGTCCTGTAGGTGTAATATAAATCTTACCGTCCTTTTTAGTAGAAATATTACCGGCGAAAGAATTAACAAGACCTTTATCATCCATACGTTTTGCTACAAAAAGAACTTCATTTATCGCTTCCGATGAAATTTCCAGTTTTTCCATCTGTTCACGTATATTTTCCATTGTTTAAATGCCCTCCCTTGTGTGTTTTTATTATCTTTTCGATATAATTAATATATCTCAATTTATAATCAATGTCAATAGTCTTGTTTATTTTTGACTTTTTCTATAATTTTTGGCATTGGCGTTTGTGCATTTCTTCTTTTTTTATTGTTTTTTCGTTTTAATTCTTTAGATATTAAAATCGTTTTCGTTATAATTACATAAAAAATATAATTTTAATAGTTCCAAAAATTCAGTCATTTTACACTAACCACAACGCAAAAAGACCCCCGGAGAATCTCCGGGAGTCTTAAATTGCTAAAATCTATTATGCTAATTTCATCGGGTTGATCTTCACACCAGGTCCCATTGTCGGAGTAATAACAACGCTCTTTAAATACTGACCTTTCAGTGTGCTTGGTCTAGCCTTAACGATAGCATCGATCAGCGTCTGGAAGTTGTCGCTTAACTGTTCCTCTGTAAAGGATGCTTTACCAACCGGAACATGAATGATGTTGGTTTTATCAAGACGGTACTCAATCTTACCTGCTTTGATATCGTGAACTGCTTTAGTAACGTCCATTGTTACTGTACCAGCTTTCGGGTTTGGCATTAAACCTTTCGGTCCAAGTACACGACCAAGACGACCTACAACACCCATCATATCTGGAGTTGCAACAACAACGTCAAAGTCTAACCATCCTTCGTTCTGGATCTTCGGAATAAGGTCCTCAGCTCCTACGAATTCAGCACCTGCTGCTTTTGCTTCTTCAGCTTTAGCATCTTTAGCGAAGACTAAAACACGAACTTTTTTACCAGTACCATGTGGCAGAACTACTGCACCACGGATCTGCTGGTCTGCATGACGTCCATCGCAGCCTGTACGGATATGAACTTCGATAGTTTCGTCAAATTTAGCAACTGCAGCTTTTTTAACTAAGCTGATAGCTTCTGCGGTATCATATAATGTAGCGCGGTCTACTGCTTTAGCAGCTTCCACGTATTTCTTTCCTCGTTTCATTTCTATAACCTCCTGTGGTATTTGCGGGGAACGCCCTCCCACTTGCTATTTAATATTAAAATTAATCAACTACTTCGATTCCCATACTTCTTGCAGTACCAGCGATCATGCTCATAGCTGCTTCGAGGGATGCTGCATTTAAGTCTTTCATCTTAAGTTCAGCGATTTCCTGAACCTGAGCTTTAGTAACCTTAGCAACTTTTGTCTTGTTCGGTACGCCGGAACCGGATTTGATCTTAGCAGCTTTCTTAAGAAGAACTGCAGCCGGCGGAGTTTTGGTTATGAAGCTGAAACTTCTGTCTGCATAAACAGTGATAACTACAGGAATGATTAAGTCTCCCTGATCTGCTGTTCTTGCATTGAACTCTTTTGTGAACTGAACGATATTTACACCGTGCTGTCCAAGAGCTGGACCTACAGGTGGTGCTGGAGTTGCTTTACCAGCCGGAATCTGTAATTTGATATATCCTGTTACTTTCTTTGCCATTTTTCGGCACCTCCTATGTGGTATTGGCGGGGGTTTATGGTCCCTCCCACGATATTGTTACCTTTGCTTGTTACATCTGTTTGATTTCTGCGAAACTAATTTCTACCGGCGTTTCGCGGCCGAAAAGTTCAACATTGATCGTTGCTGTCTGTTTCTGCACATTAAGGGCAGTGATAACACCAACGGTATCTTTCCATGCACCGCCTGTGACAACAACTGTATCACCCTCTGCGAAATCGACCTGAATTTCCTCTTTCTTGATACCAAGAGGAAGCATCTCTTCATCGGTCAACGGTACCGGCTTGGACCCTGGCCCAACGAAGCCTGTCACACCTCTGGTATTACGGACAACATACCATGTATCGTCATTCATAACCATGTTGAGAAGTACATAGCCAGGAAACATTTTCTTCTGAACCTGTTTCAGAGCCCCGTTTTTCAGCTCAGCCACTTCCTGCAGCGGAACACGAACTTCAAGGATCTGGTCTTCCAGGTGTCTGTTTTCGATGGTCTTTTCAATGTCGACTTTTACTTTGTTCTCATACCCGGAATAAGTATGGACAACATACCATTTCGCTTCTGACATACAATCACCTTATCCTTATTTCATTAAAAGATTAATGCCTTCGAGAATAAATGAATCCATGACGCTGATCAGTACGCAAAGCACGATCGACACGCAAACTACCACGATAGTCTGCTTAATCAGTTCATTGCGGTCTGTCCAGACAATCTTCCTGAATTCTGACTGAAGTCCCTGAAACCAACTCTTCTTCTGGCTCTTGCCAGCAGATTTTTCATTTCCTTGCATAGCCTGACCTCACAATTCTCTGTGAGTAACTGTTTCGTCCAGTTACCTTGGATTACTTTGTTTCCTTATGCAGAGTGTGTTTGCGGCAGAACTTACAATATTTCTGAGTTTCCATTCTCTCAGGATGGTTCTTTTTCTCCTTAGTCATATTGTAGTTACGCTGCTTGCACTCGGTACATGCTAATGTAATCTTAACGCGCACAACTTCCACCTCCAGTGTTTTCATTTGCATGGTCATTTTCCTCATGCCGGACGATGTATCCGTCATCTTTTCGGGCATAAAAAAAAGACCTAACTTCCATGTCGCTTGTCAAGTTTATCACATATGACATGCCTAAGTCAAGTCTTTTCTTATTATTTATGCTTATATTTCATCGCATATTTTTTACAGGAAACGCATCTATCCGACACCGTATGGTATTTCTTCTGTTGAACTTTATCAGAAATAATCATACCCGCCATGGATGTCCACAATACTTCCATTCATGTAGTTATTGGTAAGTATACTGTACGCCATATCTGCCACGTCTTTGATCTCACCGAATCTGTGCAGTGCAATCTTTCGGTTGATGCGTTCGTAGCTTTCCGGTGTGCGGTTCTCATGCCAGGGCGTCTGGATGAAACCGGGGGCAATGGCATTGACTGTGATGCCTTTTGGCTCAAATTCCTTTACCAGCGATTTGGTAAGGAAGTGGATGGCAGCCTTGGTCACGCCGTATACCAGAGAGGAGGAGTATGCCTGCTGCCCTGCATAGGAACCCATGAAGAGTACTCTTCCGCCCTCTGTCATAACAGGCATAAATTCTTTGACCATAAATACAGGTACAGACAGGTTGGTATTTACGATCTTATTCCATTCCTCGAAAGTGTAATCCTGAAATTTATCGTAAGTGCTGATTCCCGCATTGCTGATCAGCCAGTCTACATGTCCTGCTTTCTCTTTTACTTCTCCGACGAAATTCATCATATCGTCATAGGAAGACATGTCCGCTTTCAGAATAATAAGCTTCTCCTGGTCTTCCGGTTTCAGGCTGTCCCAGAATTCATTGGCTTTATATGCATTGTGGGCGTAAGTGGCAAAGATCAGATCATCTTCTGCTGAATTTGCCAGTATCTTCTCCACAATACCGCGTCCGATTCCGGAGGTGCCGCCTGTGATCACTGTTACCTTGCTCATTTTGTATTCCCTCTTTTTATTCATCTATAATACAGACAGATCTGTTCTCTGTCATGCGGGAGTCTCCCCACTTCCATAAAACGGACTGCCTGCAAAAAAATTCCTTCTATATTATATATTCCACATTACCGAAATATATTCTTCACTCCTACAATTCCATCAGTCTGTCATAAACTTCCTTCGGTGCATATGGCTGCTGATTATGGATCGGTTCACCCAGACAGGTCTTGGGATATGCAAAAGTTCCATGCTCCAGCATAACTTCCAGAAGTTTCGGGCCTTCCCCTTCCAGAAATTCCGGTGCTTCTTCTCTGACTGCATCGCAGAGCATTCTCAGTGCGGGAATGCCGTAAGCCTTTGCCACCTCTGCGAAATTACAGGAAGCAAAACCGCAGCCGTCTGTGGTTCCTGCGAACAGACAGTCAAAATAATCTCTCTGCAGGTGACGGATCATGCCAAGTGCTTCATTATTCATAACCATGATCTTAACAGGAAGATTCTCTCTCTTCACCCACTCCAGTTCCTGGATATTCATCTGGAGTGCACCGTCTCCGCAGATGCAGGCGGTCGGTTTTCCGGTTGCATAATAGGCTCCTATTGCAGCCGGAAGTCCATAGCCCATAGCGCCATGACCGCCGGAGAAAAGAAGCTTCTGTCCTTCATGGTTCTTAAATGACTGATAGCTCCATACCATGTGCTGGCCCACATCAACTGCAATAGCAGATGTATCCTCCAGCATATCACTAAGGTCTGCGATCATACGGTTCGGATATCTTTCTGGTGTGGCATCATCAACTGCCTGAAGATTTTCTTTAATCTCTGTGCAGACATTCAACCAGTCACTGATCCCCTCTGTATCCGGAGCTGCTGCTTTTGCAAGACAATCGATTACTGCACCTGTCTCTGCCTGCAGCTTCACTTCATTGATACCATTCTCATGGATATCTCTCTGAAGATTGTATGGATCAATATCTATACGTATGATCTTTGCACCTCTGGCAAATTCATGTACTTTGGTTCCGATCTGTCTGGTACACAGAGAAATGCCAAAACAGAGAAGCAGATCGCTTTTTGCATTGGCGATCATATTTGCATAACGGTGTCCATAGGCACCGCCGATGCACCCGAAATTCAGCGGATGGTCGTATCCCAGAACTGATTTCGCCAGAACGCTGGTGATGATCGGAATCTGTCTCTTCTGTGCAAAGCGGATCAGTTTCTGCTGGCTGAAGCTGCTGTCCACGCCATGGCCCAGCATGATCACCGGACGTTTTGCCTGTTCCAGTGCTTCCAGAATCGTATCTGCCGCCTGCTGTGCTGCGACTACATCTGTGTGTTTGTCCTCAAAAGTCATATCATAGACCGGGTTCTCCACTTCACTTCTCTGAATATTCATGGGAAGGTCGATAAGCACCGGTCCTCTGCGTCCTGTGGTTGCAATATGGTATGCTTTATTTAATTCCTCCACAATGTCCTCAGGGTTTCGTATCTGGACAGCATATTTGGTGATCGGTTTCGCCATTGCCACAATATCTGTCTCCTGAAATCCCTGCTGACGCAGCCCCTTGATTCCTGAATACTCATAAGTGTTCAGCTGTCCTGTGAGAAAGATCACAGGCAGGGAATCATAATAGGCATCTGCCACACCGCTCAGAAGGTTGATGGCTCCCGGTCCGCTGGTAGCATAGGCGCAGGCACATTCTTCCTTCGCCTGTGCATATCCGCAGGCTGCGAAAGCTGCCCCCTGTTCATTGTAACTGGAATGATTCTCTGTCTCCGGATTTCTTTCAATGGAATCTACCAGATGTGCGATCATCGTTCCCTGGTATCCAAAGAAATGACGGATTCCTTTTTTCTGTAAAAACGTAACAATATAATCTGAAAGCTTCATTTTTCCTCCCGTCAGATCAGCGTACCGATCTTACCCCTCTGTACTGTCTTTCCTGTTTTTTCCAGTACGTCTATATAAATATCAAAGATCTCCTCATCCTCTGCAAAGAGTTCGTTTTTCTGCAGACTCTTCTGCATCATCTTAAAGTATGGACGGAATACCTTCTCAAGTGTCATGTAATCTTCATTTTTATACAGGTTTTTGATATAATCCTTCTGCTTTTCATAAGCAACACCCATATTCATGCGTTCCCCACAGAACTCAACATAATCCCAGCATTCATTAAAATAGTCTTTATGTCTTCTGCTTCTTGCAAGCTTGCGGGCATTTTTCATTCGTTCCTTACAATATTTCTCGAAGTTGCCGGCTTCCTTCCAGAACTGTGTATAACTTACTCTCGCACTGACTGCAAGTGCAATAGGTGTAACATAACGAGGCTCTTTTACATCTTTATAATTCTTACCATAGCTTACAGTAAGGTACTCTGCTGTTTTTGCAGGAACCTGAAGTTCTACACCCTCTAACATTACCCGTCTGCTCTCTGCAAAAATCTCCGCAGGGAAAACTGTTGTCTGTTTTCTTCTCTTAAGAATATACTTATCTGCTCCGGGCTGCTGGCAGGATCTGACAAGCCTGTCATACAAATGTGCAGCCTGTCCCTGGCGCCCGGTTATCATGCACTGCAGCCGCATAATTGTACGGTTCACCCTGCTCCTGAAATTTCTATCTGCATAGTTGATATGACAGAGCTCTGTCCATGCATTCTCATCTCTGGATAATCTGCGTTCTGCTTTTACAGAAGCTGCCGGCGTTCTGAGCGGAAAAATACTGACTCCTATTCCCGGGAATGCGTAGTCTCTGGTGTTGTCCAGATTCAGGCACAGAGTATCTGTATTGGTGTATCTCAGATAAAATCCTGAGAACCATTTGTGGCTCTTCATGGATTCCAGTGCTCTCTTTTCCCTTGGATCTTCATCCACAGCCAGACGGAACCGTTCCATATCCGCTGTTTTCATCAGCACAACTCCAAACATGGGATTCTGTGGGAAAGGATGCCCTTCCACTGCGCAGAGTGTCAGTCGTGGAGAGAGGTAATATTCTATTTTATTCCGGCGGCATATTTCATCGATTTCCTGTAATAATGATAAAATCACCTTTTGTTTTTTGTTCAACTCTTTACTCCATTTCTATTGATGTCACTTAACAGTTACAGTCTGCACGATCTTCTTAATATCTTCAATACTTTCATATTTATCAAGCCATTTATCAAGCACAACTGTAATATCCGTCTTCTTTCCAAAGCTTTTCGCCTGTCTGCTGCCATCGTTCAGATCATTGATAAAAATACGGTACAGCTCTGTTCTTACATAAGAAGGCATCTCATATTCCAGTGCTTTCTTATAATTTGCAAAAGCCTCCCTGGTCTGTCCCTGTTTCATCCTGACATCACCCACCAGCTTATAAGCGCAGGCTTTCTCTTCTCTGCGAAACTGACGGTTTCGTACCTGTTCTGCAAGCCACTCCAGTTCGCTCTCCTCACCTGTACAGATGATCTGGGTGCGCAGTTCTGCAAGCTCATTGGAATACCCCAGCCGCTTCCATGCTCTTGTAAGAGCTTTCCTGTACATCTTATGTTCTTCTGAAACTTTAACCTGTATATCCGCCGGCGCTTTAACTTCTTCAGTTTCTGCTGACGGATCTGATACTTTTTTATTCACATCATCAGCCGATGTTTCATCTGATGTTCTATCTGATTTTATCTGTTTTCTGCTTTTTCCCGAATTTTTCTCCACACTGACTGGCGTGATCATCTGTGTGCCGATCACAGCCCGGATTTCACCGATTTCTTTCTCTATCTCGCTCTGCGTACGTGCACACACTGTTTTTGCCAGATATAATGCTCCCTGGATATCATCATCCTCAGGTATCAGACGACTCCACAGCTCCATCAATGCGAGAGCCTCCTTCTTGTTGTGGTTTGCAATAAGCTCTTCACAGCTTTTCAGGATTTCAGATTTGTATCCTCTGAAGAATCTGTCCATCTCCATCCATACAATTCCGTTAGTTGTCTTATTCTTTACCTGAAGATAAAGCTCTGCCGCTTTCTGCATCTCGCCATCCATCCAGAGGATATCTGCCTTATATTTCAGGAAATAACCATCCTCAGGAAACATCTTAAGAGCTTTATCAAGAAAACGTTCTGCTTCGATCCGGTTCTCTCCCGCATCCTCCATCAGGAACCTGCACTTAAATTTCATAAATCCCGGATGTCCCGGATATTTCTTCAGAAGCTCATTGACGATCTGTTCTGCCTCCTTTATCCGATGGAATTCATAATGATCCGCAGCTTTCCTGAAAAACTCAATATCTTCTTTCAGTCCCTCCATCTCAGGACTCAGATGGTCAAGCTGCTGACGGACCTGCATCATCCGATATGCCTTTGACACACGTTCTGTATAAAACAGAGTAAGCATTGCCGCATAGAATACATCGTCAGGTATCTCCACAAGTGTTGGATGATAAAAAGCATAAATGTTGGTATAGTCTTCTCTTCCGATAAAGTCAGCACTAAGCTGATTCTTATAATAAGAGCCAAAAAGTGCACTCAGCTTACGGAAAGATCTGCTTTCCACCAGCTCACTGATCTTAAGTCCTGATTCATCGATCGCTCTCTGCAGGTCCAGTGCAACAGCGCGGGCTTTCATTGCAAGCCCATCCTGGCGGACCTTATGGCTTTTTTTCGCAATGCGCATATTGTAGAACTTTCGGAACACACTGTCCCAGCGCAATCTTTCCTTATTGATCTTCGGCATGTATTCTTCACGTAGCTCCTGATAAGGAAGATCATCTACACACACTGCTACATGACCCTCCCTCTTATCATGAGGAGGCATATATGACCACTCGTCTCCATAATGCCAGATCAGATAGTCACTGCACTTATTTGGGATCATTGCCTTTTTTCCCTCAAAGATGCCATCCTTTACAGGGAACATCATATCCTTATCAAAAAGAAACGGGCAGCCGCCCCAACGCATGGCATAACGGTCACATTCCTCTTCTTTATAAGAGAACATGATCTTCTCAAGCTTTGCCAGTGTTCTTTTTTTACCAAGAAAAATATAAGAAAGAAGATACTTCAGATACATGGATGCAGGTATCTCCCAGCGGTCACTGTAGCCTACAGAAATATTGATAAGATCTGAGTAGATCATCATGTGTGTTCTATATTTCTCGTATTCTTTGTCGTCAGCCGGAACAGGATCCAGTGTAAGAATGTCTATGATTTCTCCGCCGCAGTCCTTCCCGATAATCTGGCTCTTATGAATGGCACAGGTATTGGTGGATGCGTAGCGCGGAAATGAATTTGTATAGTTTCTGTCCACCTCCGAACACTGTATCTCTCTGTCAGGCGGGAGTTCTGTTTTGCATATCTCTATGAATTTCTCCCAGTCCGGACGTGGCATATAAAGGTCTACATCATCATCCCAGGGAACAAATCCCTCATGTCTGAGAGCTCCGATCAGGGAGCCTCCTGCCAGCACGTATCTGAGGTTATGTTCTCTGCAGATTTCATCAACCTCCCTGAAAAGCTTCAGGAGGTATTTCTGTTTCTCCGTCATGAATTGTCCTTTCTGTTGATTGTTTCCAAAATTTCTATTATTCTTACCGACTCATCATAGAAAAGCCGGGTACATTCTGTCCGTTTGTCTCTGATCATAATCATCAGCTCCTGCAGCAGATAGCGGAAACCATTTCCCTCGAAGTTAAAGCTGTACCTTTTCAGAAATTCTTTTCCTGAAATATTGGCTTCAAAGTATCCGGTGTTCCACCAGTCATTAGGGATAGTTACCCTGCCGTTGCTTCCGATGATCACAAGTTCATTCTCAATGTCAACCGTTGTTCCGATCTCAATAGTCGCCAGTGCACCGGCGTATTTCATGGAAATCATATCATATACAAAACGGCCTTCCTGATTGCGGACCGCATTGGTGTTGATATCCTGGCATTTTTTTCCCAGCAGTTTCAGTACTGCGCAGATAGCTGTGCAGACCGTCTCATTAAAAGTCCTGCCGCCCTCAAAATCATCCTGGGAGATTGCACATTTGACACTTACCAGATCTCCCACCAGGTTACTGTGTACCAGCCATACCAGCTGATTAAACGCCCGCAGGTAGACCAGTGTGGTCCGTTCAATGAGAACCACATTGTTCTCCCTTGCCACCTGAAACAGGTAGCGCAGTTTCTCTGAGGAAAGTGTCATGGGCGAATCACTGATCACATATTTTCCTTTTTTCAGCGCTCGCTCGATATATTCTGCTCTCCGGTTCAGCGATGTCTTGATATAAACAATATCTACATCTGCCAGAAATTCATCATAGCTGTTCCAGCAGGAACCTAACTCATATTTATCACAGAATCTCTGTGCAGTCTCGTGATCCTCGCTGAATACACGTTCCACATGAACTCCGCTTACATATTTGGATTCCTCCACAAAATCATTATCCCGGATGTCATCCGTCACGATTCCCATATTAAAGATAACACCTTCACTGCGAAGCTTTGTACTGGAAATATTCTTGGTCCTTTCCAGATAAACTACATCACAGTAGTTCTTAAGGTAATCGAATTTCCCTCTCCAGTCAGATCCTACCACCAGGACATCAATATCATACTTAATGATGTCATTGACCTTCTGTCCCTGATATTCTTCAATGATGATCTCATCTGCCAGCCCCGTCCTTCGCACATTCTCGATTCTCTTAATGAGGCTGTCCCGCACATTGAGTTTGCCCCGCTCAATGTCAAAGCTCTCACTTGTGACACCTACGATCAGATAATCACCAAGTGCTTTTGCTCTTTTGATAATATTGTAGTGGCCTTTATGAAAAAGATCAAAAGTGCCATATGTGATTACTCTCTTCATTCTTCTGTCATAACTCCCCTGAAAAAAATATTCTTATTTTGCCGAACAGTTTTCCTGCTCCATACGTTACTGTTCACTCCGTTCACAGTAACCTCCATACGATAGATACTTTGATTATATCATACTTCCCAACTTCCGTCACCTGTCCGTTACAAAAATGTTAAATTCGCATTAACTTTACAAAAAGAAGAGTTTTGAAATACTGTTTTTGTATCTCAAAACTCTTCCTTTGTGTTTATGGTTCTTTATTGTTGTCCATCGTTCTGGTAGTAGCTTCCAGTTCCTGGATCAGGTCTTCCAGCGAAAGCTCCTCTTCCCCTTTGATCAGTTCATCAGGGATATCATCCAGATTATCTTCTTCAATCTCCAGCTCCATGCCGGCCACATTGCTGAAGCCTTCATGCCTGTCGGAAGAAGTATGATCCGGTGTATCCTCGTCCATATTTACTTTCTCCACATGTCCGTCCTGCTCACTCTCTGAATCAAGCGTTGCCGCAAGCTCTGCGATGGCTTTCTTTCTTCTGAGAAGTTCATATTCATCATATTCGCTGTCATACTCTTCTTCCAGACCTTCATCTCTGACTGTCTTATCCTTCTTGATCAGGATAAATGCGATCAGATTCAGAACACCCGTATAAAGCAGATCCACAGGCAGACTTCCCAGTACAAGTACAAATACCAGTGATACTCCCAGAAGCACCCATATATTGTTCATTGCAGGAAGCATCAGGATGTATAAACCATTCATAATGATCATGATCGGATAATGGAAGAAATAAATTCCCATTGTATGTCGTCCCACATAGGTGAGTGGTAGTTTGATGTCCGGCACTAACGCAAGCATCGTATAGACAACTACGAAAGATACCAGATACATCAGCAGTCTGAGGATCACTCCCTGAGGATCCGTCAGGCCACAGAGCTGATATCCATGATTACCTCGGAAAATAGCAATTCCCATTTCATTTGGGATCATATAATTCGGTATCGCCCACAAAAGGACTCCGGAGATTGCCACCAGGATCCATTTTCCCTTAAATTTACGGATCGCTGTGATATATTCACTCTTCCAGAGATACCCCGCAACAAAGAACGGGAAAAATACCACGATTCTTGATGATGACAGGAATGTGGTAAATTCCGGTCTGGTTCCTGCCCATAATGCAAACAGGATACTAAGCAGAACAATAAATCTGATCTTACCCAGGGCCTCAATGGTAAGGCGGTAAATAAACAGTGCCAGTATATACCACATGACACTTCCGGTAGGACGCAGTATCTCATAATCTACAGATCTGCCCAGCCATATCTGTGAATACCAGGTTAAGGTATATCCCAGAACATAAGGGATCAGCAGGTTCTTAAAATTCTTCAGCACATTCTGAGGTTTCTTTGACAGGTATCCTGAAATAAAAACAAATGCAGGCATGTGAAAAATCGTAATCGCATACCACACATATCTCACTACAGTGTCTACCTTTACAAGGTTAAATGCAATAATATGGTTAAATACTACCAGAAAGATAAGCAAAACTTTAATGTTATCGATCAGGCAGGAGTACGGCACCGCCGCTCTCTCTTTTTTTATTTTCATGTTTAAGTACTATCCTCTAATCATATTTCTGACTTCTGCTGTGTGAACATACAACCCCATTCTGCCAGATTCTTCAGATGACCGGCAGACAAAAAACGCACAGCAATGTAACGGGCAATTAACCGCAAAGTCATATTTACTGCAACAAGCATAACATATTTTTACGATTTATGGAATAGAAACTTAACATTTCGGTCAATGGAAATATTTTGTTACTGTTCACACACCACTATCCCGCGAGGTGTTTTGGCATGAATATGCCAAAATCCCGAGACATACAAGCCAAAATTCCATTGCCGCAGGCAATCTGGAATGAATTTTGGCTACGTTACTGTGAACGAAGTGAACAGTAGCAATATTTCCATATTCCATGTACAGCATAAGAACAGAAAAAAATACAGCTTCTGATCCTGCCGTAACCGGCGTATCTGTAGACATTGTAAGTCATGGCTGCTGATTTCAGTTTGTTTCTGGATTTGCCGCCTTCGCTGAGACGGTATTTCAGATAGGGTTTGTTGATTCCGGCAGCACAGCCGTATTTTCGCAGGATTTTCAGCCAGGTGATATAATCCTCATGGCTGTCATCATGCTCCATGGGAAATTCACGCGCCACATCCCTTCTAAGTATTACCGAAGAACAGTTGATGCTGTTATGTTTCAGAAGTTCTCTGTAGGTGATCTTCTCTTTTACAGGGATTGTCCGTCCTGTACTGCTTCCGTCCGCGTTCATCAGTTCCCGCCCTGTAGAACACAGCACGTATCCTGTCTCTTCCAGACGTTTCAGCTGTTCTTTCAGCTTGCCTGGCTCCCACCAGTCATCTGCATCCAGAAAAGCAATGTAGGTTCCCTGTGCCAGCCCGACTCCTCTGTTTCTGGAGCCTGCAGCTCCCATATTCTGTTCATTCTTAATATACCGAAAGTCCTCTCTGCCCTCATAGGCAGACAGGACTTCCTCTGTATGGTCTGTAGAACCGTCATCGATCACCAGAAGTTCCAGCGAAACTCCCTGTTCATAGACGGATTCCACAGCCTTTCTAATATATTTTTCTCCGTTGTAAACCGGCATGATCACAGATACCAGCGGTTTATTCATTGTCATTCCTCCGTTTTATTCTCTGACACTCCGACGTTTTTCCCGGAATCCTTCAACGCATTTACCTGTCTGTCATCTACTCCCTCAGATACTTCTTTCTGGAAAAAGATTTTAACTGTCATAAAGATCAGCTTGATATCCAGCAGGAAGGAATAATTCTCAATATAAAACAGATCCAGCTTTAATTTGTCATAAGGAGTTGTATTATACTTACCGTAGACCTGCGCATATCCGGTAAGACCTGCTTTAACTTTCAGACGATAATAGAATTCCGGAAGCTCTTTCTCATACTCAAGCATGATACTTTCACGTTCCGGACGCGGACCTACCAGAGACATATCTCCCTTAAATACATTGAAAAGCTGAGGAAGCTCATCCAGATGAAGATTTCTCAGCACATGACCTACCGGTGTGATACGGGAATCATGCTTGGATGCCAGTCTTGCACCGTTTTTCTCCGAATCTACGCACATACTGCGGAATTTACAGATCTTAAAGGGCTTTCCACCCAATGTCAGACGGTCCTGAAAATAAAACACCGGACCTCTGTCGTATGCTTTTACCGCAATCGCTATGATCAGCATGATCGGCGAAGTGATTATAATGCCGATCCCTGAGATCAGAATATCCATAACTCTCTTTGCAGCACGCTGGTCTACTGCCAGTCCCATATTTCTGGATACCAGAAGCGGTGTGTCAAAAAGATGGATGCGTTCACTTCCCATAAGAATGATGTCCGAAATCTTCGGACTCACATAGCATCGGACAGAATGTGCAAAACAGTATTTCAGATAACGGTTTCTCTCTGTTGAATGCAGATCCCAGATGATCACGCCGTCATAATCCTGCATCATCTGATGGATTTTTTCTTCTCCCACACTGATGTGTACCTTGCCGCTGATGTCATATTTGTCCTTTCGGGAATTCATCTTATGGATCAGGTCGTCCCCCGGATCCCGGTCACCGTAAATGACCAGAAGCCGGCGTGCGCGGTAAAGTCCGGAATAGATATACCTTGAACCAAATATCCAGATAATGATCAGCACCAGCTGTATTCCTGTCATCTCGATCATAGGCCATACGCTCAGGAACCATCTGTTGATCAGGGTGATCTCCAGATATTCCACCACATTGGTACACAAAAGTGCCAGTGTCAGCGAATAAAATACATCAATCCTCTTAAGATATCCAACCTTAAGTCCTCCGTACAATTTGGCAAACAGGGCAAACATCAGACCGTAGATTGCGATCAGTACCCAGTTACCTTTGCGCCAGAAAGGCTCGTCGATCTGTCCTCTGTAAACGGAATACCACACCCATGCAAAGACCGCCGCCTGTGCCAGAACCACCAGACTCGCCAAACAAAATACGATAAATCGTTTATAATCTTCTCTTTTACTCACGTGATAACCTCTGTTTCTCTGTAACTGTTGTTACTGTTCACTGTTTTCACAGTTACGTTTCTTCAAATCTGTTACCATTTGCTTCGCTCACAGCAACATAAATTCTTACCTATTATAGCGTAAGAATTATTATACGTCCACCTGTTTCACTTAAATTTATACAACTAAAGTAATTCCAGTTACTGTTCACACACCACTATCCCGCAAGGTGTTTTGGCATGAATATGCCAAAATCCCGAGACATACAGGCCAAAATTCCATTGCCACAGGCAATCTGGAATGAATTTTGGCTACGTTACTGTGAACGGAGTGGACAGTAACTAATTCCAGGTTACTGTGACCTTTACTCTCTGATGGATTGGATTGTCTGCAGTACTCCGTAGAATTAATAAGAATTCATATATCAGCATAATTTACATATAACTGCAGCCTCCCGTCTTACAATTCCGCTCGATATTTGTATATAATGTATATTTTTTCGTCGATTTTACTTGACTTGTAGCGAAAATTTTACATATTTTTTAAAGAAATCTATGGAAAAACGCCAAAAAAAATTGTATAATATCATATAACAAATGAAAGCGAGGGTTCACTATTATGAAACAAAATAGTATGTTGGCCATGATCCTGGCCGGCGGTCGTGGCAGCCGTCTGCATGATCTTACCAATAAAGTGGCAAAGCCGGCCGTTTCATACGGCGGTAAATATCGTATCGTAGACTTTCCTTTAAGCAACTGTGCCAACAGTGGCGTTGATGTTGTAGGTGTACTTACACAGTATGAATCTATCCAGCTGAACAGTTATGTGGCAGCCGGCGGACGCTGGGGTCTTGATGCTAAAAACAGCGGTGTTTACGTTCTTCCTCCACGTGAGAAAGCAGATGAGAATCTGAATGTATATCGCGGAACTGCAGATGCAATCTCCCAGAATATTGATTTCATTGATAAATTTGATCCTGAATACGTTCTTGTTCTTTCCGGTGACCATATTTATAAAATGAACTATGACAAGATGCTTGCAGCCCACAAAGAAGCAAAGGCAGATGCAACCATCGCAGTTATCGGAGTTCCGATGAAAGAGGCAAGCCGTTTTGGTATCATGAATACTGATGAATCCGGACGTATCGTAGAATTCGAAGAGAAACCTGAGCATCCGAAGAGCAACCTTGCATCCATGGGTATCTATATCTTCACCTGGAAACTCCTCCGCAAGATGCTGATGGCTGATATCAAGAATCCGGATTCCAGCCATGACTTCGGTAAGGATATCATCCCTACTATGCTTAACGATAACAGAACTCTTTATGCATATAAATTTGAAGGATACTGGAAAGATGTTGGTACCATCGACTCTCTCTGGGAAGCAAACATGGATCTGTTAAGTTCCAAGAATGAACTGGATCTGGGTGATCCGTCATGGAAGATTTATACAGAAGATGTTACCGCACTTCCACAGTACATCAGCGCAGAAGCAGATGTTAAAGATGCATATATCACACAGGGCTGTGTTGTTCAGGGCGAAGTTAAGCATTCCGTTCTCTTTACAGGTGTTAAGATTGGTGCAGGTGCCAGAATTATCGACAGTGTACTGATGCCGGGTGTTGTTGTAGAAGAAGGCGCCGTTGTTCAGCGTGCACTTGTAGCTGACGGTGTCCGCATCGGTAAAGGTGCAGTTGTCGGTGCCGCAGACAGTGAGCACATTGAGCTTGTAGCGAAACGCGTAAAGGGGGCAGAATAATATGTATAAGGCATTTGGAATCGTAAACTCTTCCGGGAGAAATATTTATGTAGATGGTATGCAGGATTATCGCCCAATCGGTGCGTTTTCTTTCCTTGGCAGATACAGAGTCATTGACTTCCCTATCTCCAATATGACCAACAGCGACATTGACCGTATTCAGGTCTATATCAATAATAAACCCCGTTCTGTTGTAGAACACGTTGGAACAGGACGTCATTACAACATCAACTCCAAGAGCGGCAAACTTCAGCTTCTCTTCTCAGAGCACAATAATGACAATGATATCTATAACACCGATATCTCCTGCTATCTGGACAACATGGAGTCCCTCAGCAGAATGAATCATCCGTATGTTGTCATTGCCCCGAGCTATATGGTTTATTCAATTGATTTTGACCAGTTTTTACATACACACATTGAGTCCGGTGCAGATGTTACCCTGCTTTATCACGCTGTTGATAACGCAAAAGAGGCTTATCTTACCTGTAATGTTCTGGGACTGAACCGCCAGAAAGGTGTGGAATCCATCGAACCGAATCATGGTAATAAGAAGAATCAGTATGTTTATATGGATACCTGTGTTATGAAAACAGAGCTTTTCATCAGCCTGATCAAAGAAGCCAAGAATCTTTCTTCCATGTATACACTGGCAGACATCCTGAATGATAAATGCGAAACTCTGGACATCCGCGGCGTTGCACACAAGGGATTCTTTGCAAGCATTACAGACTTCCCAAGTTACTATGCTGCAAACATGGCTCTCCTTAATTACAAGTCAGCTCAGGAACTTTTCCATGATAACTGGCCAATCTATACACGTACCAATGATTCCTGCCCGACTCAGTATTTCAATACTGCAGATGTGAAGAATTCCGTAATCTCCAACGGCTGCCAGATTGAAGGTACTGTTGAGAATTCCGTAATCGGTCGTGGATGCGTCATTAAAAAAGGTGCTGTTGTAAGAAACAGTGTTGTTCTCGCTGAAGTTACTGTAGGTGAGGGTGTTCACGTAGAGAATGAAGTAGTTGACAAATGGGCAAACCTCATTCATAAAAAAGAAATCGTTTCCCCGGCTGAACAGCCTGGTTATATCAGAAGAAATGATACTCTGTAATTAATGATTAATTAGATTAAATGCAAAGCCCCCGGAAGCGGTCACTTCCGGAGGGCTTTGTTTGTGTTTACTTAAATTTCACAAACTCTTCACATTTTCCTCTTGCATTTTATTTCTAGCGTGTTATAATACAGCTGTAACAAAGATAAAGAACAAACAACTGAATACTCAAAAATACTTAACACCACCTGGAGCATTTCGGATGCTCATAAATTAAAGATAGTGTCAAGCATGTCACCTCAGCTGTAAAATGGAGGAAAAGTCAAATGAATACTTTAAAAGCTGAAAAAAGAACAATGGACACAAAGGCCAAAAGATTAAGAAGAGAAGGCTACGTTACAGGTAACGTATTTGGCAGAGAAATGGAAGGTTCTCTTCCTGTTAAAATCGAGAAATCTGCTGTCGAGAAACTTCTCAAGACAAGTAACAAAGGAAGCCAGATTATGCTGGATGTAGATGGTCAGTCATATGACGTACTGATCAAAGAGATTCAGTTCAATCCGTTAAAAGGACAGGTGGATGAAATAGATTTCCAGGCACTGGTAAGCAACGAGAAAGTACATTCCGTAGCAGAGATCGTACTTGTAAACCACGACAAACTGGAAGCCGGTGTATTACAGCAGCATCTGGAAGAAATCTCCTTCAGAGCTCTCCCATCAGCACTGGTAGACAAAATTATGGTAGATGTCGGTGACATGAAAGTCGGCGACGTAATCAAAGTCAAAGACCTCGCCATCGCCCAGGACAAAGATGTAGACTTAAAGACAGACCTTGAAGCTGCAGTTGTATCCGTAGCCGCCGTTCACGTAGACCCGGCTCTGGAAGCTGAAGAAGAGGCTGCTGCCGAAGAAGAAGCTAAATAACATAATATCTCTTTTAATATTTATTCAGGTACGCTCAAGCGTACCTGAGTTTTTTTTGCCAGAATATAATATTCCAAACAGACGTTTACAACTCGAATTTGTCACCTGCACATAACAGAATAATCACTACTACAATATATTTATGGGTAATCCCCTTACTTCCAGTAAGGATTTATCCATCTCATTACTTAAACTGTTAGAATGTAGGATGCAATGGTATATCGACTTCATCACTTGGACCTCGCGTCC
>ENA-OQAB01000026-OQAB01000026.1-human-gut-metagenome-genome-assembly--contig:-NODE-26-length-102784-cov-4.845690_pt1 | contig 102784 bp, 101 predicted proteins | sample MGYA00242490_ERZ504517 | MGnify/ENA primary metagenome ERZ504517 (study PRJEB26092, sample SAMD00036298) | human gut metagenome | host: Homo sapiens | study: EMG produced TPA metagenomics assembly of...
GCCATAGGTCTACTTTATTGCACGCTCCCGCAGACAAAGGCCGTCCGGCGGTTGCGCATAGGCGCTTATGGATATGCAGGCGTAAACTTTATATTGGATGTCATCCTCTTCACGCTTCTGGAGCTTCCCTGGCTGGGATGACGGAAAGGATTCATATGGGAAAAACATTGGTGCTCGCTGAAAAGCCCAGCGTCGCGCGGGAGCTTGCCCGTGTGCTTGGCTGCAAACAGAAGGGCGACGGCTGCCTCCTAGGCGGCCAATATATCGTGACCTGGGCGCTCGGCCATCTGGTCACTCTGGCAGACCCGGAGGCCTACAGCAAGCAATACCAATCCTGGAGGCTAGAGGATCTGCCCATGCTGCCGGAAAAGATGCAGCTCGTCGTCATCAAACAGACCGCCAAGCAATTTCACGCGGTGTCTCACCTCATGCATCGGCAGGATGTCACTGAGCTCATCATCGCGACGGACGCCGGCCGCGAGGGAGAGCTGGTCGCCCGCTGGATCATGCAGAAGGCAGGTTGGAAGGGAAAAACAAAACGGCTCTGGGTCTCCTCCCAGACGGATAAAGCCATTCGGGAGGGGTTTGCCCATCTCAGGCCTGCCGCAGAATACGACAGCCTTTATCGCGCCGCTCAGGGCCGCGCGGAGGCGGATTGGCTCGTGGGCCTCAATGTGACCCGCGCGCTCACCTGCAAGCACAACGCACAGCTCTCCGCTGGGCGCGTGCAAACGCCTACGCTCGCGCTGATCGTGCAGCGCGAAGAGGAAATCCGCGCCTTCCGCCCAAAGGAATATTTCTCCGTACAGGCGCAGTTCGACGGCTTTCGTGCTCTCTACCGGGATGAAAGGGGCCAATCCCGCTTTTTCGACCGCGCGCGGGCGGAGCGCATCGTTTCCTCCTGCGCCGGGCAGGCCGCGGTGGTCGCCCGCCTGCATAAGGAATTAAAAAAACTGCCGCCACCCGCCGCCTACGACCTGACGGAGCTCCAGCGGGACGCCAACAAAAAATACGCCTATTCCGCCAAGCAGACGCTCTCGATCATGCAGCGGCTCTATGAAACCCACAAGCTTTTGACCTATCCGCGCACGGATTCCCGCTATATTTCCGACGACGTCGTGCCTACCCTCCCGGAGCGGCTGCGTGGGATCATGACCGGCCCCTATGCGGCCTATGCCCGTGCCATCCTGCGCGCAAAGCCGATCCCCACGAAGGCGATCGTCAACAATCAAAAGGTGACCGACCACCATGCTATCATCCCCACAGAGGAGCCGGCCGATCTCTCTGCCCTCTCTCCGGAGGAACGCAACGTCTATGACCTCGTGGTGCGGCGCTTCCTCGCGGTGCTCTCCTCTCCCTGCGGCTATGAGGAAGTGGATCTGGCACTCACCATCGGAAAGCACACGTTTTATGCTAAGGGGAAGACCGTCACAAATCCTGGCTGGCAAACTGTTTACGGTGCGCAAGCAGCCCTGGAGGAACCAGAAGCAGAAGAGGAGACGGAAAGTCAGTCCTTCCCCGTTCTTACCCAGGGCGCGAAGCTTGCCGTCAGGCAGGTCTGTCTCTCCCCCGGCCAGACCAAGCCCCCCGCGCGCTACACGGAGGCAACGCTTCTAACGGCCATGGAGCACCCGGGCGGTCAAGTGCAAGACCAAAAGCTGCGCCGTACGCTGGAGGAGACAAGCGGCCTCGGCACGCCTGCCACGCGGGCGGACATCATCGAGAAGCTGTTCGACGCCTTTTGCATCGAGCGGCAGGGCAAGGAAATCCGCCCCACCTCCAAGGGGCGGCAGCTCATCGGGCTCGTCCCGCCCGATCTGAAGAGCGCGGCGCTCACTGCCCAGTGGGAGCAGCGGCTTCAGCGCATCAGCAAAGGGCAGGAAAGTCTGCCCGCCTTCCTCATAGAAATGCGAAAATACGCAACCAGCCTCGTTAGGCAGGTGATCGCAAGCAACGCGGCCTACGTCCACGATAACGTCACCCGCGAAAAATGCCCGGATTGCGGCAAATTCCTGCTCGACGTTAACGGCAAACGGGGCCGGATGCTGGTTTGCCCGGATCGGGAATGCGGCTACCGTAGGAGCCTCTCTGTTCAAACGAACGCCCGTTGCCCCAATTGCCACAAAAAGCTGGAGCTTCGCGGCGAAGGGGAGCAAAAAATGTTCACCTGCATCTGCGGTTACCGGGAACGGCTCAGCGATTTTGAAAAGCGCAAAAAAGCGGCGGGCGCAAACAAGAGCGACGTTCGAAAATATCTGGAGCGGCAACAAAAGGAACAGGCCTCCCGCGGCAATTCCGCGCTTGCGGATCAACTCGCCAAATGGAAGGCCCAGCAGGAAGAAGATGAATGAAAGGGGCGGCTGTATGGAGATTCGGGAAGCCTCTTTTTCGGAAAAGAGGCAAATCATCCGGCAGCATCCGCACACGAAATCGTTTCTCAAGCGCAAGGGGATCTTATCTGTTGCGGCCAAAGCCGGGCGGCTGCTTGGTTTTGCATTTGTGCAGCGCAGGAAGATTGCCACTGAGCCGCGTTTGACGGAGGATTTAATCCTGGTGATTGAAGTATTCAGCCCAGCAGAGCGCTGCAAGGGGATCGCCAGCGCGCTCGTTGGGCATATAAAAGAACAGGCTATCGCGGCGGAAAGCTATCAGGTAATCGCCTATTATGCGCCGGATAATCTCCCCTCCCATAAGCTATGGATCAAAAATCAGTTTTGCGTGACCCCGCCGGATCCCAAGCTGGATCGGCATTTATCCAGTTGCTGTGCGCTCTATAAATGCTGCGTTTCGCCCGCGCACCGGAAGAAAGGATTGTCCTATGAAAATCATGATTGTGGAAGATCACCCTAAAATTCGGGAGGAGCTCTCCGCTCTGCTGCGCCGCTATGGGTATGAAACCTGCGCGCCGAGCAGCTTTGACCATATTGTGGAGGCCATCTTGCAGGAGGGAGCGGATCTGATCCTGCTTGATATTAACCTGCCGCTTTTTGACGGCTATTATATCTGCCGGGAGGTGCGAAAAGCCTCCGCTGTGCCGATCATCATCGTAACGAGCCGCGACAGCGAAACAGATGAGCTGATGAGCATGAACCTGGGCGCAGATGACTTTATCACCAAACCCTACAACACACAAATTCTTCTCGCCCATATTGCCTCTGTGCTCAAGCGTGCCTATCGGAGCCCAGAGGAATCGGCGGAGCTCTCCTGGAACGGCGTGTCGCTCAGCCTTTCCCGCAGCGCCGCCCGCTGTGGGGACCGAGAGACAGAGCTGAGCAAAAACGAAACGCGCATCCTGCACGTGCTCATCCGCAACCGAGATACAATTGTCAGCCGCGATGTAATCATGAACGAGCTTTGGCAATCGAACGAATTTGTCGACGACAATACGCTCACCGTCAACATCAACCGCCTGCGCAAAAAGCTTGCAGAAATCGGCGCGCCAGATTATATTGTGACGAAACGCGGGCAGGGCTACACCGTCTGACCTACCGGTTTGCGCAGAAAGGGTGCCAATCATGAAGTTCTTCGTTTTTCTCCGATCCAAGCTCCTATACCTTTTGATGAGCGCCGCCTGCATGGGCTTCACCTGGGCCCTGCTCAGCGTTTTGCGGCAATCCGCCGCTACGATCGTATCGATCCTGATCCTAGAGGCGCTCGCCGTACTTTTGCCGGTTGCGGTGGAATATGCGCGCAAGCGCTCCTATTACAGCCGCCTTCTGCGCAGCCTCGACGCGCTCGACCGCAAAGTCCTGCTATGCGAGGTGCTTGACGAGCCCGATTTCCTAGAAGGGCGGATTCTCTATCAAACGCTGATGGTCTGCAATAAGTCTATGAACGACGAGATTGCCTTTTACCGCCGCCAGGAGGAGGAATACCGCGAATATATTGAAGCCTGGATGCACGAGGTAAAAACGCCGCTTGCCGCGGCCAAGCTCACGTTGGAAAACGCCCCTGGAGCTGTTCCAGCGAGCGTATCCGAAGATCTCCGCAGGATTGAAGACGATCTGGAGCAGGCCCTCTTTTACGCGCGGAGCAACAGCGTAGAAAAGGATTATCTGATCCGCCCCGCCTCCCTGCGCGAGCTTGTGAATACCGCTGTGCGCCGTAATGCGAAGGATATGATTGCAAGCCGGATCAAGCTTCAGCTGGAGCCCCTTGATTACACTGTGCTCACCGATATGAAATGGGTGGATTTTATTCTCAATCAAATCCTTGTGAACGCTATCAAATACCGCAGCGCTTCCCCCTCTATTCATATTTACGCCCAGCAGGAGAAAAATAGCGTTGCCCTCACAATTGCGGATAACGGCATCGGCATTCGCGCAGCGGATTTGCCGCGCGTTTTGAGCGCGGCTTTACCGGCGAAACCGGGCGCAAATTTTCAAAGGCGACCGGGCTGGGCCTTTATCTGAGCAAGCGGATGTGCGACAAATTGGGGATCGGCCTCTCCCTTGCGTCCGTTGAGGGGGAGGGCACTACAATTCGCCTGGTTTTTCCAAGCGGCACGATGCATGATCTTTCAAAAGACACATAAGGCGCGAAGTAAATGACAAATGCAGGCCGACGGCCTGCATTTATTGTTTCAATACGGCCCAAAAACGGAGACGCGCCTTCTTAACCTTACAAAATTGTTCGGCGGCGGTAAGCTTCCCCGATGGCAGCCATTACGCGCCGCTGTTAAAATGGAGGCATCATAGATTACAGGAGGTCGTTCATATGGAATCCATTTTAAAGGTGGAACATCTCGAAAAATATTATGGCAACCGCGGAAATGTTACCAAAGCGGTTGACGACATCAGCTTTACCGTAACGCAAGGCGAGTATATCGGCATTATGGGGGCATCCGGCAGCGGTAAAACAACGCTTTTAAACTGCATCTCTACGATCGATTCCGCCACCGCAGGGCATATTTTTATCCGCGGGCAGGATGTGACGCAGCTCAAGGCAAAGGAGCTCTCCCGCTTCCGCCGTGAGCAGCTCGGCTTCATCTTCCAGGAATTCAATCTGCTCGACACGCTCACTGCTTTTGAAAACATCGCCCTGGCGCTGACCGTGATCGGCACTCCCGCTAAGGAGATTGACGGCCGTGTGCACAACGTCGCAAAACGGCTTGAAATTGATAGTATCCTGGGGAAATATCCCTACCAGCTCTCCGGAGGCCAGCAGCAGCGCGTTGCGAGCGCACGGGCGATGATTACCAACCCCTCCCTGATCCTTGCGGATGAGCCAACCGGGGCCCTCGATTCCAAATCCGCCCGCATGCTGCTCGAGAGCTTTGAAACGCTCAACCGCGAGCTCGGCGCCACAATCCTCATGGTCACGCATGACGCGTTTACGGCGAGTTACTGCAAACGCATCCTTTTCATCAAAGATGGAAAAATCTTTAACGAGCTGCTGCGTGGCGCGGATACGCGCAAGGCCTTCTTTGAAAAGATCATCGAGGTTGTAACCCTTCTGGGAGGTGACAACGGCGATGTTTTATAAGCTTGCTTTTAAAAACGTAAAAAAGAGCCTGAGCGACTATGTGATCTACTTCCTAACGCTCTCCTTCGGCGTATGCCTCTTCTACGTATTCAACGCTGTGGAAGCCCAGCAAACCATGCTCCTCCTTTCAGAGCAGCAGCACGCCCTGCTCCAAACCGGCACGGCTATGCTTGGCTACCTCTCCGTATTCATCTCTTTCGTGCTGGCGGGCCTTATTCTCTATGCCAATAACTTCCTCATCAAGCGGCGCAAGCGCGAGCTTGGCCTGTATATGACGCTCGGGATGGATCGGGGCAAAATCTCTCGCATCCTCACGGCAGAAACCTTTGTGATCGGCCTATTCTCCCTTGGCGTGGGCCTTTTAATCGGCATTGCCGCATCACAGGGCATGAGCGTTTTGACGGCAAAGCTGATGAACGTGCCGATCAAGGATTTCGCGTTTTCCTTTTCTAAAGATTCCCTTCTCAAAACAATCCTCTATTTTGGTGTGATCTTCCTCGTGGTTATGCTCTTCAATATCCGCACGGTTTCCAAATATAAGCTCATCGATCTCATCCATGGCGGCCGCAAGAATGAGACATTGCGTATCAAAAATGCTCTGGGTCTGCGTGGTGATTTTCCTGCTCTCCGTTGCCTGTCTTGGCGCGGCCTATTATATGATCATTGACAACGGCCTGTTTCTTCTGGATCGCCAGTTTTTCGGCTCGCTGATCCTCGGCTCCATTGGCACGGTGTTGTTTTTCCTCTCCCTTTCCGGCTTTTTGCTACGGATCGCAAAAGGGAATAAACGCCTCTACTATAAGGGGCTGAACATGTTTGTCTTACGCCAGCTCAACAGCAAAATTAACACCAATTTCATTTCCATGTCCATCATCTGCATTATGCTGCTGGTCACCATCGGCACCTTCTCCTGTGGCCTGGGCGCGGTGGATGTGATGGCGGGCCAGGTGGATGACGCCGCCCCCTTTGATATTACCCTGAAAAGCCAGAGCTCGAAAAATGGCCCGCAGGATATTGAGGCGGATCTCAAGTCGCACGGCTTTGATTTTGCGAAGCAATTCAGCGGATATACGCAGATTTGGCTCTTCAACACAGGTGATTTGACCTTCCGCCCACTCTATGATTTTGCGGTAGAAACCATGGGCGCCACCTATATTGAAGAGCGGGATGCTTCCTATTCAATCCCCCTGATTCGCCTTTCCGATTATAACAAGCTGCTCGCCCTGCGCGGGGAGGCGCCCATCTCCCTTGCTGCGGATGAATATGCCGTGGTCTGCAACGTAAAAGAAATGCATCAAATTTTAAAGGCCTATGTGGAGCAAGGGCGGACCTTTTCGATCAACGGCGTTGAACTGCGCCCCTCAAGCCTGGAAATTCAGCAATACCCTTTGCAAAACGGTATGATGGCCATGGAGACCGGCACGCTGGTTGTGCCGGATACTCTTGCGGAGAGTTGCGAGCCTATGGCCGCTTTGCTCAACGCCAATTACACAAAGCCCGGCGAAACGGGTGAAAATGCCTTTGCCGCAGAAATCGCAGCGCTCTATGGTAAGGGGGAGGAAGCGCCGCGTCCCTACACAAATGCGCTCTCCCATTATGAGCTCTATATGCAAAGCGGCGGCATGAAGCTCATGATTTCCTATTTCGTCATCTATGTAGGCATCGTGTTTCTCATCACCTGCGCAGCCATCCTCGCTCTGCAACAGCTTTCGGAAGCCTCCGACAATACGGAGCGCTACCGGCTGCTGCGCAGGCTCGGCACTTCAGGCCGCATGATCGACCGGGCGCTGTTCACTCAAATCCTCTCTTACTTCATGCTCCCGCTGGGGCTAGCGGTTATCCATTCCGTTGTGGGTATTTCCGTGGTCAACAACGCGATCGCCCAGTTTGGCCATTTAAACGCTCTTCCCAATATCCTCATGGCGGCGCTGCTGTTTTTAATCATCTACGGAGGCTACTTCCTAGCCACCTTCCTGGGCAGCAGGAAAATGATCCGTTCAAAAGAGCCCTAAGGCAGGGCTGCTTCGAAAGGAGCTGCAACAATCATGCATTATTTCCTCATTCGCATCCTGTCGTTGGCGGCCGCCCTGCTCGCCATATGCTGTATCCTCTCCGGTATACCGGCCTGTGATAAGGATACGATCCTCCGGCATTACGACAACGCGCTCCAGGTAGGCGGTGCGCTCGCCCGCACGCCGGACGCCGCCCTACAAGGGATCCGAGTTCCTGGAGGGGATAGCTATACGGGCTCTTATACGGCCGCTTACCAAAACTTCAGCGGCAGGGAGATTCTCTTCGGCGGCACGGCACTGAAGCGCCCGGCGGGCGATACGATCACTGTTTCCTGTATGCTAAGCAGCACAGGAGGGCGGGCAAAACTTCTTTTCTGCTCCGGCAGCAACGCACCCAAGGTTCTACTCAAAGATAATGGCACATGTACGAACACGCTCACGCTCCCTGTAGGCAGCAGCAGCGTTGAGATTATCCTCATCGGGTATTCCGGAGAAATACAAATCACCGTTTCCTAACAAACAGCACGCCCAGCCTTCTATCGCTGTGTCAACAAGCCCGCCCGGATTAACCGGGCGGGCTTGTTGCATCTTGGGCAGAACAGAGGGAAGAAAACGCCCCATTTAGTCTCATTCCACTTTTTGTATCATAGGGATTGCCTTTTAAAAGACTTTGCTGTATGGTAAAATAGCTTCAAAGCTTATGGCTTTGAAGCATTGGAAAAATGCCTGTCGGCGCGAAACGCCTCCTACCGCAGAGCGGCAACGCCATTTTTCGCAGAGGTTAGCCTATCTGCGTATGGTAAAACAGCTTCAAAGCTTATGGCTTTGAAGCATTGGAAAAATGCCTGTCGGCGTGAAACGCCTCCTACCGCAGAGCGGCAACGCCATTTTTGCACGGGGGCATTCTATAATAAATAGTCGGGAAGGGAGGGGGCCTCTTGTTGCAGATTGCCATTTGTGATGATGAAAAGTTTATGCGCGACGCCTTGTTTTCCATGAGCCGCGACCTGCTTGCCCAGGCCGGGGAGGATGCGCAGATCCTGCTTTTTGCGGATGGGGAGTCGCTCTGCCGGTCCTGCGAAGAGGGAACGCCCTTTGACCTAATCCTATTGGATATCAAAATGGATGGAATTGACGGCATGGCTGCTGCAAAACGCATCCGCGCGTGCAACAGCAAAGCCCTGATCGTTTTTATCACATCGTCGGCGGAATATGTGTTTCACGGCTATGAGGTGCGCGCCTTCCGCTATATTTTAAAGCCGGAGCTTTCCCACAGCTTTCCGCTAGTGTTCCGCGAGGTTCTCGAGGAGCTCCTGCATAAGCAGGAGGAGCGCTTCTGCTTTCAGTTTGACGGTGAAACCATCGCTCTCCCGCTGTGTGACATTCGGTATTTTGAAAGCGACCGCCGGATTCTGCTGATCCACACGGCGCAGCAGGCCTATAAAACCTACCGCAAGCTCGATGAGGTAGAGCAGGCCCTGAAAAAAAAGGATTTTGTGCGCTGCCACCAGAGCTTTCTCGTCAACGCGCACGGAATTCAAAAGGTGGGAGCCACTGCCCTCACCTTAAAAACCGGAGAAACCATCCCCGTGAGCAAACGGCGCTACCGGGAAACCAACGAGGCCTTTCTCTGGTCTCTCCGGTAGCGCGAAAGGAGGCTGTCATCCATGGAAGCGGTATTATTTCAAATTGTTCGAGCGCTCGCCACCGTGTTTGAAATCACGCTTGCCTTCGCTCTGCTCAATGCCATGTTTGAGCCCAAATACGCCAGCAAATGGCCGCTGCGCCTCAGCTATATCCTGCTGCTTGCGGCGGTGTTTTCCAGCAGCGCGCGGCTCACAGTGATCAGTGTAAAAACAGCAGTGGAAATCCTGCTCGTATTTCTCGTCTCCCTGTTGGTTTTCCGAGGCCGGTTGAGCATCAAGGTTTTTTATAACCTGATTTTTTCCACTGTTTTGTTTCTTTCCGACCTATTGTCTGCCTTTGCTCTCTCCTTCCTGCCGCAGGAGTTGTTTTTGTTCCCGACTGGGGATATCCTGCATCGGCTTTTAGAGATCGTTTTGCCTAAGATGATCCTGTTTCTGTTTGTGATGCTGCTCATGGTTTTTATTTCCCGGCAAAAAAAGAATATTTCTCTGCGCTATTGGGTAATGCTCACCTCCGTCCCCCTAACGACGATCGTTACGCTGACCGTATTTCAATATTATTCGGCTAAGCTCCCCGGAGAAGCCTATATGCAGGAGTATATTTTTGTTGCAATCATCGGCCTTGTCTTTATCAACATCATGGTTTTCACCCTATTTGCAAGGCTGCAAAGTCAGCTTGAAATGCGAGGCCAATATGAGCTTCTGGAGCAGCAGATGGCGCTGCAAAAGGAATCCATCCGCAGGATGGAGGAGGCTTACACCCACATGCGCGAGTTGCGCCACGATTTGAATAATCACCTGCTGTGCATGAACACGCTGATTGAGCAGGGCGAATACGAAGCGCTCAAGCAATACCTCAAAGCGATGACGGCCACGGTAGAGGAGCGGTCTTATGTGGCAATCAGCGGCAATTCCGCAGTGGACGCCATTCTCAATGAAAAACTAATTGCCGCTCAAAAGCAGCAAATCAACACCTCCTTTGACGTATGCGATCTGCACAGCACAAAGGTGCAGCCAATGGACTTATGCATCGCCCTGAGCAACGCGCTCGATAACGCCATCGAAGCCTGCGAAAAGATACCGGACCCAACCGGCCGCTACCTTCGCTTGAGAATCCAGCAGGAGGAAAATTTCCTCGTGCTCTCTGTTGCAAACCCCGTCGTAGCCCCGCCGCGCAAATTCGGCAGCCTTTACCGGACAGAAAAAGCCGACCGTGAGCGCCACGGCTTTGGCTTGCGCAGCATCCGTACCACGCTTAAAAAATATCATGGCGAGCTAATAACCCGCTGTGAAGATCAGGTATTTACAATTGTGATAAAATTCAATTTTTGAATCATTTTGACCCTATGCCAAAAATGACACGGGCAAGGCCAAAAATGACATGCTGTGATGTTTCGCCCCCACGCGTGCTATCCTGTAACCGTAAGGATGGCACGCGCTTTTTATTACAGAAGAATGCTTACCCGCGGTGTACCAACCGCTCATCGATGAAAGGAATGCTCCATTTCCCCTAAGGCGAGGAGTTTAGGGCTACTTTTATAGCATTATTTTGGGAAAGGAAGTGTACCACATGAAAGCAACAGAGCATCTATCAGCCCTCCTGCATGCGCAAAAGCAAACCCTGTGGGAGCTGGAAGCAGAGATTGCCTCACTCAGCGCCAAAGATTTCCTCACGGAAAACGATCGCCTCAAAGCGGAACTGGCGCATACAGCAAACCGCTGCCGCCAGGCGGAGCAAACCCGTGACACACTGAAAAAGGAGCTGGAAGCTGTGCAGGAAGCGCTGCACACCAAGCTTTACAGCGAAAAGCAGCTCGCGCTGCGGCTCGCCTCAAAGCGGCTCTCCGCCTACTATCAGGCGCAGGATGCCGCGGAAGAAAACCGATTAGTTGCCTTTGAAAAAACGATACGTAAGCGCATCGAATTGTTGCAGCGGCAGGCCAAAGAGGAAGACGAAGCCCTCTTCAGCGAACTATCCGCCGAATTTGACCGGCTGCGCGCCCTGCTCGACGAGCGCATCACGCGCCTGCGCAGCGAGCGGGAGGCAAACGCCGCCGCCTTGCAGGAGGGGGCGGCCCCGGCCTTCAGCGCATTGCAAAACGAACCGCTCACCGGGCAGGAGGCCCGCGCCGCCCTGCGCGGCCGCCGTTTTGAAGCGCTGATCGGCCTGAGCGTCTTCAACAAAATCGGCGTTCTTCTCATCGTAATTGGATCAGTCGCCGCCGCACGCTTCACCTACACAAAGCTGCCGGATTCTTTCAAGGGCGGCATGCTGTTTCTGCTGGCATTCCTCTTCTTGGGCGTGGGGGAATGGATGGGGCGCGGCGGCAGGCGGCGGGATCTGTTTTCACTCGGCCTATCCGCAGGCGGGGTCGCACTGCTCTATGTCAGCGTGGTCACCTGTTTTTTCTGGCTGCATCTGCTGCAACCCTATGCGGCCTTCGCTCTAATCGTGCTGATCACTGCGCTGGCCTTTTTTCTCTCCCAACGGCACAACGCACAGGTTATTGCGGCTTTTGCCATGATCGGCGGCTATTTGCCCGCTCTTGTGTTCTTTTTTCAGCCGGGGATACCGCTGCCGCTTCTCGTGATCAGCGCGCTGTATTTTGCAGGGCTGTGCTTGTTCTCTCTGCTGACGGCGTGCCGTAAAAAAATGGATCGCAGCGCAATTTGTCGGCTTTGCGCTCAACACGGCCGCGTTTTCTATTCTCGCAGTCCTTTTTCGTGAGCGAACGAACTTCTATCCGCTCGAAACAACAGGCCTCGGCTGGCTCTGTAGGCTAACGCCCTGCCTGCTGGTCGCCTTCTCCTGCCTCGCTTTTCTGGCGGGTCCGCTCTTCTATGCCCGGCGTACGCAGGCTGCACTGAAAATCCACGACTTTCTTCTGCAAGGCTGTAACCTGATGGCGAGCTATGTGGCGCTCTCCCTTCTGACCGGTAGGTTCCCCAGCACGAACTATGCATTTCTACAGCCGCTTTGCTTCACCCTGCTCCTCGCGGGCACAGCAGGGTATCTTTGGAAACGGGTTCCGAAGGAACGCACAGGCCTGTATGCAGCGGCGGGCGCTGCGATCCTTTTTTCTCTGCTTATTCCGCTCTACTTCAGCTATGCCTACGCGGTCTATGCCTGGACGGCAGAAGCCCTGCTTTTCCTGCTGCCCGGTTTGCAGGGAAAACGCCGCCCCCTGGAGCTTGCGGGCTGGCTGGTCGGCGCGGCGGCAATTCTCTCGCTGCTCATCGCGTACCCCATGCTGCAACTCTCCCTTCCAAAGCTTGCATTCCTCCCCTCCTGCGCTGCTGCGTACACCTGCGTCACAGCGGCCAGTCTGTTCCCCATGGCGGTCATTCTACACAGAGGAAAACCAACGGGCGGTATACAAAGCGTGTATCCATACGGGTTTCTGCTCAACCTGTGGCTCTATGTCATCTTTGCTACACAATATTTCCTGCCCGCTCTGATCCCCGCTCATATAAACGCACTGCATACGGACCTCTTCCTGCTGAGCCTGACCATTCTTCTAGGCTGCGCCGTCGGCTGTCTCGCGGTCCGGCTGCCCCGCTTGCGGGATGATGTGACAGCGGTGATCGGCCTGCTGATCTATGCCTGTTCCTTCCTGATGGTGCATATTGTCAACTGCGCGTATTTCCGGCAGGCGAATTTCTTTCCACAGGCTGTGCAGATCGGGCTGGTCCTACTCCAAATCGCCTCCAACATCGCCTCCGTTTTGGCGGCGGCGGACTTCACCCGAACACTTGTCAAACGCTTCCGCGCCCCTGCCGAGATTTATCCGCTCACCGTATCCGCCGCCTTTACCGTGCTGCTCACCGAGCTACTGCTCGGCCAGTTCCGGCTTGCCTTTTCCAACCCGCTCATCAGCGCCCTGTATCTGGCAACGGCGCTCGGCTGGGTCCTCTGCGGCTTCTGGCGCAGATACGGCTCTATGCGCAGGTTTGGCCTGTGCCTCTCCTTCCTGGCGCTGGCAAAGCTCTTCCTGCTTGACCTGGCCGGCCTCTCGGAGGGGAGGCGGATTGTCTCCTTCTTCGTCTTTGGCGCGTTAATGCTCCTGATCTCCTTCGTATACCGCTATTTCAGCAAACGGATGCTTCCCAACGGAAGCATCGCGCAGATACCGGCTCAGGAGAGCTCCTCTGCCACACAAAAATAAGCGTTTCCCTCAAAAAAGGCGGGGCGTGGAATCTTCCACGTCCCGCCTGCTGATGGATAGCAGATCGCTTCAACTATTGTCCAATGGTGGTAAGGAACGCATTCGTCCGCATCTTGGCCACACAGATATTTTTGACGCATTTGCGCAGCGCCTCTCCGTACCCAATCGGGTCGTTTCGATAGGCCCGTTTCATGGAAGCCACCAGCGGCAGCTTCCGCAGCGGCCACACCATGCACAGCAGCTCGTCGTTGCCTGCATACACGGCAAGGTTCGGGTTCATATAGCCCGTGCCGGTAAGGTTCATATAAGCGTCTGTGATGACCATGCCGTCAAAGCCCCACTCTTCCCGGAGAAGCTGGGTAAGCAATGCGTAGCTTCCGCCGCACCACTGCGCGCCAATGCGGTTGAGGCTGGACATAATGCCATATGCCTCACCCTCCTTGACCGCGATCTCAAAGGGCTTGAGGTAGAGCTCCCGCATTGCCTGCTCATTGCACCAGGTAAATACGCCGAAGCGGTTAGTTTCCTGATCGTTGAGCGCAAAGTGCTTGATGGTAACGACCACGTTTTCACTCTGTGCGCCGCGCGTTACCGCCGCGGCCATTTTGCCGGAGAGCAGCGGATCCTCGGAATAATATTCAAAGTTCCGCCCGCCCAAGGGGTTGCGGTGCAGGTTGGCCGCCGGCGCATACCAAACGTGCGTGCCGAGCTCTGCGGCGGATTTGCCGATTGCCACGCCCATCTGTTGGGCGAGGCTGTCGTTATAAGTGCAGGCAATGATCGTTTCCGTCGGGAAGGCGATGCTCTCCTCTGAGGCGAAGAACCCGTTCTTCCCCTTGATGCTGGCGGGGCCATCGTTATCAACTGTGGCAGGGATGCCCAAGCGGTCGATTGCCCGCGTATGGTAGCCGCAGTCTCCAACCAAATTGATCATCTCATCCAACGTGAACTGATCCAAAAACGCATCCCATAGGGATTCGTCGCGGTAAACATCCTGAAGGGTAATCGTGCCGGTTTCATATACCGCGCCCGTGGTGGGCACGGTGCCCTCCGTTTTCGGCGCGGGCTCCGTATCCGCGTTGCGCACGGCGTCGGTTAGCTTGGTCATGGGGCCTTGCGGATAAGTCGCCTCCGGATTGCTGCGGGAAAAATAGGTGATCTCCCCATTGACGTCGGAGAAGAGGTTTTGAATCGGCGCGCCGGTTTTATCATCGTAGCGCAAAACCTTCCGCTCGGCCAGAGGGAGCTGTTCCTCCGCCACGCTCTGGCGCACATTGCGCCGGACGCTCACGGTATAATCTCCCGCTTCCAGCACCCAAGCCTGCTCCTTCTCCCCATAGGAGGCCATATCAGAAAAGTCGAATTGGACGGTTACCGTTTGAGAGGCGCCGGGTGCAAGCAGCTCCGTTTTGGCGTAACCCGCCAGGCAGATCGCGCTCTTTTCCAAGCCGCCCTTCTGGTATGGCGCGGAAAAGTATACCTGCACCACATCCTTGCCTGCGCGCTGGCCGCAGTTGGTCACCTGCACCTCTGCCTTCACCGTTTCTCCATCTGTGGAGATCGAGTGGACGTCCCAGCGGAAATCCGTGTAGGAAAGGCCATATCCAAATGGATACTGCACTTTTTCCGGCGCAAAGGTTTCAAAATATCGGTAGCCGACATAGATGCTTTCTTGATATTCGATATAGGTTTTCAGGGTGCCCGGATAGCGGTAGTTGCCAAAATTAGCGCTGGAAGGATGATCCTCCACCTGGTATGCAATCGTATCGGTCAGCCTGCCGGAGGGGTTCACCTTGCCTGCAAGCACATCAGCCACAGCCTGCATGCCAACGGTGCCCGGGATGCCGATCATCAGAGCTGCGTCAATCGTATCATACTCCTCCAGCCAGCCCATCTCTGGCATATTGGCCACGTTGAACACCACGATAACGTGCCGGTATTCCCGCGTTACATAATCAAGCACTGCCCGCTCTTCCTTCGTCAGGCGCAGGTTCTCCTCTGTCAGATCCGCGCCTTCAGAGCCGGAACGGCCATAGTAAAAGATTGCCGTATCCGAGTACTTTTTCGCATTCCGCTTCACCTTTGCGGTCATGCGGTTCACCGGCATCTCCACCTTTGCAACGCTGCCGAAGAGAAGCTTTGTCCCAAAGGAGAAAAAGTCTTTCGCGCCGAGTATTTCTTTCAAGTTGAGCGAATGCATCTGGCTCCAGCGTGTATAGGCGGATTTCAGCTCGGTATTATAAGCCACGCCCGCCTGCTCCAGCGCCGTATAAAAATCTGTCACATCGCTGCTATCGATTTGCCCAGAGCCTCCGCCGCCATAGTACGGCTTGACAGATGCCGCTCCAAACACGTTCACCTGCTTCCCCTCCAGCGGCAGGCAATTGTTTTTATTCTTTAGCAAAACAATTCCCTCAGCCTCCGTTTGGTAGGCAATCTGCTGTGCATATTGCTGCGCTTGGCTCTGCTCGCCTGCCGCCTGCGCCGCGGGCAACCCCACCTGTAGGAAAAGCGCACCCGCCAGCACTAGGCTGAACAATTTTTTCCCTGTTTTCATAAACTCCCTCTTTTCTGTGAACAATCTGAAACACTTTGCATCGAATCCGATCATCGTCAAAGCATTACGGAAGGATTATATAATAAATAAAGCAAATAGTCTAGTATTTCTCTAATAAAAATGATATTATTTAGACAAAAGGTACAAATTGAACTTTTTTATTTGAAAACCAGAAAAAAGCTGGAGAAAAAGTTCTCCAGCTTTTTTTCACTCCACTCTTCGGCCATTCTTCTTGCTTATGCAATCTGTACCGCCGTTTGATGGGTGAGGCCGGGCATTGTTGCCTCACCCAGGCATCCGCTGTAACGCTCATAGAAAAAGCCCAGCCTGCCCTTATAATCCGCCTTCCATGGCTTACTCTTGCCACAGTAGTGCACAATCACCACGTTTTCTTTTACCCAATCCATGTCAACATGTCGGCTCGGGCGAGTCAGCAAGTTGTGATTGAGCAGATAACGATCGTCTAAATTATAGAGCAACGCGTCTATAGCAAGCGTGCTGCCGCCATACATCCCATTCAGGATATCCTGATCAAGCAAATAAAGCTTCTCCCGATTTTCACGGATGTAATCAAAAACGGCTTGCACATCCTGCACCTCGCGCAGCAGCTGAAGGTTCATCAGCATGACGCCCGCGTTGATATACTTGCTGCCCTCCGGCATTTGAAGCCGTGTGCGGTTGAGCCATTGCATCGGGCCGAACTGATGGGACGCTGCCGCAAACAGATTCCCCTTGAAATCCAGCCGGTAGAGCTGATCGATGGAATGGACGACTACCAGGTCCGGATCAAGATACAACACTCGGTTTACCTCCCGCGGCAGAAGCTGTGCTGCAAACAGGCGGTAATAGGTCTCCTTCGGGAGGCGCTCCAGAACGGGTGCATCTGCAAACATTGTATGCGGAACCTGAATGTTCACAAGCTCACATCGATCCATCGGCACATGCTCCTCGAGATAGCGAAAATCCTCCCGCGTTAACGAGGAATGCGCCACAAACACGCGAAAATCACGGTTGGAGTTTGAGGAAAGCAGCGAGTTGAGCATCACAGTCAGCGGTTGGATGTAGCCGGAATTGAGCGTTACCAATATATTCATTTTCATAAGAAAAGCCTCCTGTTTTTGATCTTGCCCCTATCATAAGGGCTTCAACTTACAAAAAAGTTACAAAAATCTTTCAGAAGGCTTTTGTTTGCGTGAAGAAAGATTGCATGAACTGGCAGCAAGGCAAAACAGCAAGCGTCAAAATTCTATCAAATCCGTTATGAAAAAATGGGCACTTACTGCTCTTCCTTTTGCGCTTTCACCATTTTTGCACGCCTGGCCAAATCCATTGAAACAAGCAATTGTTTGTGCTATTATTTATATAAAGTTCTATATGAATTAATTTCGATAGTGGTTTGAAAAATCGTGGATTTGGTATCGCCGGTTTTGCCTAAATATAAAAGTTCATGGGGAACACGGGAGGAGAATGCCATGCGCGCAGATGTGCTGCTTTTCTTTCAGGGGCATATGGAGGCGCTGCCCTTGTATGAGCAGTTGGAAAAGAGAATTTTGGCCAAGATTGCAAACACCAGGCTCAAAGTGCAGAAATCGCAGATTTCCTTTTATAACCGGTGTATGTTCGCCTGTGTTTCTTTCGCCAAGGTGCGCAAAAAGCAAGATTGCCCGCCCGCCTACATCGTGATCACCTTCGGCCTAAACCGTAGGGTTGAATCCGAGCGGATTGACGTTATAACCGAGCCATATCCCAATCGATGGACGCATCATATGCTGGTTGCTAAAGTGGAAGAACTAGACGATGAGCTGATGATGTGGCTAAAAGAGGCTGCCGCTTTTTCGGCAATTAAGTAACCGGGGAACATCATGTCAGCAGGGCTTATGGACAAAGGATAAGACCTGCATCCATAGAATGTAATCGCCGTATTCTTACATCAGTGTACAGGGGTACACATCGGTTTTTAGCACTGTGGCTGCATTATCCTCCTTGCTTTCCGGCAAGGAAAGCTGCGTCGTCTGCCTTGCCAGAAGCACGGCCACAGGCTGAACACTTCAAAGAACCGTCAAGGCGTCCCAGACGCCGGATGATAAGGTCGCAGGGCGACGCCTAGCTGTCGTCAGTCGAGCCCGAGAACGCAGGCAGCATGCGTTTGGGCACGCCCTGATGGCCATGTTCCCCCTGCACATTGATGCTTTGCTTCATTTAAAAAACAATTTGAAACGAGGGAAATGAAATTGAAAAAGTTTTTTGAGGAATTCAAAGAGTTTATCTCAAGAGGAAATGTGCTGAATCTGGCTGTTGGCGTTATTATCGGCGGTGCTTTTTCTTCAATCGTTACTTCCTTTACCGATAACATTATCAAACCGATTATCAACTGCATCGGCGGCAGCCAGGTTCAGGGAAAGCTCCACCTGATCGGCGACAACTACATAGATTACGGTGCGTTCCTTTCCGCCGTGATTCATTTTGTTATCATGGCCTTTATCATCTTCATCATTGTTAAGGCTGTAAATAAAATGATGTCGCTCGGCAAAAGAACAAAGGAGGCGCCATCTGCACCGACAACAAAAGTGTGCCCATTTTGCAAAAGTGAAATAGCCGTAGATGCCTCCAGGTGCCCACATTGCACGTCTGAATTGCCGTCCGTTGAGTAGTAACACGGTATCATCGCATCGTCTGTGGCTGAATAGAGCACAAAAGAAAAGGGGGACTATTGCAAAATGAAATATTTTGCAATAGTCCCCCTTAATTCTGCGTTTATTTATGCATGATGCAACGCGCCCTTTGTTGCCGCTCTCCGTTTCTCTTATCGTGCACAATCGAGCTGCCTAATTTCTCTCAAATTTTTCTGCGTTATTCATTCGAGCCCATAGCTCACCACTCGTTATTAATTTCAAAAATCCGTTAGGCGATACCGGTAGGGAACAACACGTTTTTTGAGAAGCCTTGAAAACATTGCGTATTCCCGCCGGCAACTTTTCCAGGAACAGAAACGCAGGCAACGGTGAAATCGTTCTACTTGCAGTGTTTGGGCGCCTGATGGTATCGCCTAGTGAACCAAAAAAACCAAAATCCCGCCGACATAAATCGACAGGATTTTGGTTGTGGCCCGCCCGGAGGGATTCGAACCCCCGGCCTTCAGAATCGGAATCTGCTGCGATATCCAGCTTCGCCACGGGCGGGTATTCAATCATATGCCTTTTCAAGGCGACTGTTATTTTACCACGCCTTCCTGAAAAAAGCAACCGTTCCCACCAAAAAATCAGGAAGGGGCGCACACCGCCCATGAAAGAAACGGCCCGGAGGCAAAATCCCGCCGCCGGGCCGAGCCATCATTGCCGCACAAATACGGATTTGGGCTGCCCGCAGCGCGGGCACTGCCAAGTTTCCGGCAGTTTTTCAAAGGGTTCGTCTCCGTCATAAACATAACCGCAGACAGAGCAGACCCACTGTGGCTTCTGCTCCTGCTCAGGCACGGTATGCTCCACTTTCTTCGCATTCAAAAAATTCTGGAAGGCTTTGCGGGTGGCATCCTTCATATGCTTTTGATAGTCGCTATAGAGCAAGGGCTCTCCGTCGCCGTTCCAGGCATCCGTCACCTCACAGGTATAAACCGTGTGTGTGGAAAGGTCTTTTGCCTCCAATACGCGGCAGCGCAAATAGGAGGCAGCATCCAGCAATACAGGTAGGCCGTCTTTTACAGCATACTCGACATTCTCCCACTTTTCCACCTTACGTGCGGACTGAAAACCGAAATTTGCGATCAAAAACGGATCTGCATCTGCACGCAGAACAGAAATGGTGAGTTCCCCTGTTTTCCGGATGAGCTGATTGGTTAGATTATTGCGCATGCTGCCAAGCATGAGCAGCGGCGGCATATCGGAAGTGACCTGCATCATCGCATCCACAATACAGCCGCCGAAGGAATCTCCATTTTTTACCCCTACAACATACAGGCCGTAAGAGAGCTTAAACAAAGCGGTTTGATCCATTTTTCTAACGCCTCTCTTTCCTGCGGAGCAGGCTCACGCCTCCTCAAAAAGATCCTTTCCTACGCCGCACAGCGGGCAGACCCAATCCTCCGGAAGGTCTTCAAAGGCAGTGCCCGGGGCAATGCCGTTATCCGGATCGCCGACCTCCGGATCATATTCATAGCCGCAAACGGTGCAAACATATTTTTTCATCAATCATTCTCCTAACATGTATTGATTTCCAGAGATTTCCTCCGGATATCCAGATTATAGCGCATAGTAAAATGATTGTCTATCTTTTTTAAAATATACATTTACCGCTCTTTTCTATGGGTAGATTTTCGTTTTTCACACACGAGCATTTACCATTAAAAATGAAGGAAACGGGAGATTTCAAAAGTACAATCCCGTTAAATTAAAAAACGGGCAAAAAGCTTGACAGGCCCACCCCGCTTATGGTATGCTATGCAGGCACTGAAAAAGGTAAGACGATACAAATGGAGGTTTTACTATGTCAACCTATATGCCGAAGGCGGGCGACATCACCCGCAATTGGTATGTGCTTGATGCAGCAGGCAAGCCGATGGGCCGCGTAGCCGCCCAGGCCGCCATTCTGCTGCGCGGCAAGCACAAGCCGACCTTTACGCCCAATGCCGATTGCGGCGACCATGTCATTATTATCAACACTGACAAGGCCGTTCTCACAGGCAACAAGCTCCAGCAGAAGATGTATTACCATCATTCCGGCTATATCGGCAACCTCAAAGAGGTCAAGTACAGCACGCTGATGAAAACGCGCTCTGATTTCGCAATGCAGCTCGCCGTGAAAGGCATGATTCCGGATACGGTCATTGGCCGCAATGCGCTGACCCGCCTGCGCGTTTATAAAGGCGCTGACCATAAGCATGTTGCTCAGAAGCCTCAGGAATGGGCGTTTTAAGGAAGGAGGAGAAGGAATATGTACGATAGCAATCCCTATTTTTACGGCACCGGCCGCAGGAAAAAAATCCGTTGCCCGCGTGCGTGTTTATCCCGGCACGGGCAAGATCACCATTAACGACAGGTCCATCGATGATTATTTCGGCCTTGAAACGCTGAAGCTCATCGTTCGCCAGCCCCTCGCGCTGACGGGTACGACGGAGAAGTTCGATATCGTCTGCCGTGTCAACGGCGGCGGCGTGACCGGCCAGGCCGGCGCAATCCGCCATGGCCTCTCCCGCGCCCTGCTTCAGTATGACGAGGCTCTCCGCCCCGCGCTGAAGAAGGCAGGCTTCCTCACCCGCGATCCGAGGATGAAGGAAAGGAAGAAATACGGCCTCAAAGGCGCACGCCGTGCACCGCAGTTCTCCAAGAGATAACAGGGCTGCTTTTCGTTTTTTTCATTTTAAATGTGGCAGATCGCAAGCCCGCCTTTCGGACGATTGTCCGAAAGGCGGGCTTTTTATGTTTCCGTTGAAGTTCCCCGATGTGAAGGGCTGATCACTTCAAACCGCGCCCCACATTTCGCGCCATTTGTTTGTACACTGCCAGCCCGCACAGTAACAGCACAGGAAAGCAAATCGCCGCAAGCAGGCCAGCCTTCAGATTGCCATCCGCCGCATCTGAAACAAAGCCGACCAGCGAAGGCCCGGCAGAGCACCCCAGATCCCCCGCAAGCGCAAGCAGAGCAAACATTGCTGTTCCTCCCCTGGGGCAGGAAGCGGAAGCAAGGCTGAAAGTTCCCGGCCACAAAACCCCTACAGAGAGGCCGCACAATCCACAGCCTATGAGGGAAAGGAGCGGATTTGGGCACAGCGACGCAAGCAGATAGCTCGCAATACATAGCGCGCCACTCCCCGCCATAAAGGCTTTTAAGTGAATTTTTTCGCTGAATTTTGCGTAAAATACGCGGGACAGCCCCATCAGAATTGAAAACATGCATGGCCCGGCCAAATCCCCAACGCTTTTGGAAATTTGCAGCCCGGATTCCGCAAAAGCGGAGGCCCACTGGCTCATCGCCTGTTCAGAGGCGCCTGCGCAGACCATCAGCAGGGCGAACACCCAGAATATGCGGCTAGAAAACAGCTTGCGCACCGGCATCGTCTCCCCTGCATCATGCAAGGATGCAATAGGCACCTGCGAATAATAAAGTGCATTGCACAGCGGAACCGCCGCCCAAAGAAAGCTGAGAATCCTCCAATTCGCAATTCCGAATACGGAAAAGAACAGCGTGGAAACAAGGATGACCAAAACACAGCCCCAGCAGTAAAACGAGTGCAGTAGGCTCATCGCTGCTGCTTTCTGATCCGTAGGGCAAGCCTCCACGATTGGGCTGACCAGCACTTCAATCAACCCTCCGCCAACGGCATACAGCCCAACCGCAAGCAAAAGCCCCCAATAAGGGTCAGAGAACAGCTCCGGCAATATTCCCAGCCCTGCAAGCCCTGCGGCCGCGCAGATATGAGCCGCCACAATGGCTGCCCGATAGCCAATCCGATCCACCCATTTGGTGCTGAGCAGATCCACAATCAGTTGAATGCCAAAATTGATCGTGACAAGCGATGTGATTTTATCCAGCGAAATTTGGTAGGAACTCTGGAACGTGAGGAATAGGAGCGGGATAAACGTGTTGACGATCGCCTGCGTGATATAGCCCAAATAGCTGGCATAGAGCGTATGGTTATAATTCTGCCTTATTTTTTGCATGCCGCTGTCTTCTCCTGTCCCATTTTCTTTATTCAACATATAGATCCCGCACGCCTTCCACTGCGCGGATGCTTTCCACGATCAAATCAAGCTCATGGAGATTGCGCGTATAGACCAGCACCTTAAGCACCGGTGCTTTTTTCCGCTTTCCTTCCTCCCCATCCACATTAAGCAGTTCCATGGAGGCAAGCTCTCCCCCACAGCGGCGGACTACCTTCCCCACGCGGGAAGCCTGTAGACCAACGTCCTCCACCTCAACATAGAGGTTTCGTCCGGCATTCCCACGAGCGGAAATACGCTTAAGCAGGTTGAGTGTCAGATAAATCACCAACGTGGCGATCAACGCGCCCGCATAGAAGCCCGATCCCACCGCAATACCCACGCAGGAAACCGCCCAAAGGCTAGCAGCCGTGGTAAGCCCCTTCACGCTAAATCCCTCGCGCAAAATGGTGCCTGCGCCCAAAAAGCCAATGCCGCTGATAACCTGCGCGCTCATGCGCGTTGGATCAATCTGCATGACCTCTTGATATTGATCAGTAAGGAAGCTTGAGGTGATCATCACCAGTGCAGCGCCCACTGCTACAAGAATATGCGTGCGAAACCCGGCGGGGCGATGGGAATGCTGCCTTTCATAGCCGATGAATCCGCCGCAAACGGCGGCGAGCACCAGCTTAAAGGCAGAATCCAAAGCCAGCCTCAAAATATCATTTTGCCATAGCGAAAGAAAAAAAGCTTTCATCTAAGCCCTCCAATTTGGTATCAGTTTTGTCAGAGATCCCGCTGTTTTTACTCGGAAAGTCTTGCATTCGGTCAAATTTTGCGTACAATAAAGGTAATCTATCATTTTTGAAAAGGAGCCGCCTATGAAACAATTGCGGATCATTTCCCTCATCTGTGCCCTGTGCCTGTTCTTGAGCGCCTGCGCCTCGCAGCAGCCAGAGGACGGCAGCTCAGCAGAGCCGCCCAACACCGTGCGCATCACAATCCCGGAGGGAGCCAGCGCTGCTGATATCGGCGGCCTGATGGAACAGAACGGCTTGTTCACCCGCTCTGAATTTCTTGCAGAAGTAAACCGCGGCAATGCGGACAGCCCGCTCGTACAAGAGATTGGAGATTGGGAAAACCGAGCGTTCCTTCTGGAGGGGTATTTGTTCCCCGACACATATGAATTTTATCGGGACGACAGCCCCGAACGCGTTATCCAGAAGCTGCTGGACAATTTGGAGAAAAAAATAACCGGCACGCAGAAAGCCCGTGCCAAAGAATTCGATATGACAATGGATGAAGTGCTCACTTTGGCCTCCATCATCCAGGCTGAAGCAGGGGATCCTGCACAGATGAAAACGGTCTCTTCCGTTTTGCACAACCGCTTAAATAGCAAAAGCCACCCAAAGCTCGAATGCGACGTTACAATCTTTTACCTGGAGCAGGAGGTGCAGCCCTATCTGACGGAAGACAAAGATCGGTTCAACAGCTTTTATAACACCTATAAATGCACCGGCTTACCGGAAGGCCCAATCTGCAACCCGGGTATGGACGCGATCAACAGCCGCTCTCAATCCAGAGCAGACGGATTATTCTATTTTGCAACCGATAAAGCAGGCAAATATTATTATGCCAAAAACCCTTGCAGAGCATCAAAAGAACTGGAACGCGATCAAAAAAGTAAATGCAGCTCTGACAACAGCCGCACAGGCAAATACAAATGCGGATGATTGAAGGCCCGACGCTTATTTTTTCAGCGCAGTGGGCAATCGGCAAGGCAACCATGCTTGCTCTTGGGTTTTGGCCTGGGCTGTTTATCCCGTCACGCATCGGTTCGGCCGACCAGCGAACTCAATGCTAGCATTCTGTTCAAAAATAGTGTAAGCGATCTTGGATAAAAACGCAATCCCTTGAAAACAAAAAGGAACAGGCAATTGAAAGAGGCTATTGTAAAATAAATTTGCTTGACCAAATGCACAAAGGATCGACCTAGAGGCAGAAAAAGCACGTCTTTTCGGAGCATGTAAACACCCGAAAGACGTGTTTTTTGCATTTTTTGCAGCACTGCCTTTGCAACAGCACTTTTGCACGCTATTTCAGAAGCCACAAGGCGGCATAACCTCCCAGCCATGCCGCCCCTCAAACCAAAATTCTTTTTAGACTATTTTCTTATTTGTGCATGGCCGCGCTCTTCACGGGCGCTTGCTTTGCCCCGCTATCAAACATCTCCAACGCTTTCACGCTGACCGCAAAGCACCCTGCCAAGCCCTCGAGATTCATATTGTCATAGGTATCGCGCCGCGTATGATAATAATCCTCCAGCTTATGGTTCAAGCCAGTTATCCCCGTTGCACGGAAACCAGCCTGTGCGAATGCGGCAGAGTCCGTCGCACCGCCGAGCGGCGGCACCCAGCCCTTTCTACAGCGAATTCCAAGCTCTTTGGCCGCTTCCATAAACAAATCGGATACATCCTTATCCGCTTTGACGGTACCATTGAGGTCTCGGTAATTGGTCATGAGATATTTCGGGTCGTGGATCGTGTCATAAGAGAAGATAAAGGTAGGCACATCGTCAAACTCTCCTTGATGCTGCTCGCACCAAGCCTTTGCGCCACGCAGCCCCGCTTCCTCCGAGCCGGAGAGGATCACGCCAATCTCCGTATTTTCTAATTCAATGCCGGCATCCTGGAGCTCTTTGAGGATGGAAATGCCCATATAGCAGCCGGAGAGATTATCGTTTGCGCCGTCCACAATGCGGTGCTTATTCCACATCCAGTACAGGCCGATCATAAACGGCACAAAAACAAGGCCGCCCAGCGCCGCTTTCCCAAGCGCTGTGGAAGGATCAAAGCCGCCGAATTGAAAACCATTCTGCACAATGAAGATAACAGAAAGCACCAAATAATAAACTAATCCAAGAAAACAAATGACTGCGTGTCCTTCAAATCCAACACCACCCAGCCTATAGTTGACCGGCCATTCCCATGCGGCATCCGGATGGCCGTTAAAAAAGATGCGGCGTTTTACTTCGCCCTTGCAGCTTTTAACAGCCGTTACGTTATGGCCCGTTTTCTCTGGGAAAACGGGATCAACTAGCTTTTTATACAGACCAAATTGCATAAAGCAAATGAAAAGGCCTCCTAGTAAAAGAATAATCGAGGCAAGCGGGAAAAAGAAGTAGCAGGCAATCGCCAAAAGGGCGGCTGTTATTGTAAAGTAAATCCAACCAAAAAAGGAGCCGGGGTTTTCTTTGAAGGCTTCAACCTGCACACGGTCGCATCCGCAATCCTCCCGCAGGACTTTCGCCATGTACTCGCAGGCCTGTTTCTCCCCCTCCGAGCCAGGCGAACGCTTATCAAGGTTTTTACAGATATAGGTAATCTCATCTACCATATACTGTGCCGCAGAATCTTTTCTCTCGATAATTTTGTTTAAATCCATAAATGATCCCCCCAATTGTTAAATTTTATTTATATTTTATCACGAGTATTCTTAAAAATATGGATAATTTATTAACAAATAATTAACTGCATTTTAATAAAAGTTTAGAATTATAATTCTGTATAACGTATCGCAACAAAAAGGCTGGCGCCTTGGGGGATCTGTGATCCGAAAAGGCGCCAGCCGCGGCATAAATTTTTTGAAAGCCCCGTGCAAAAGAGCTGTTGCACAGCGCTTCATTGGGAAACAAACTGCAAAGCGTATTTTAGGGAAATTGGTCCTACAAGGGACAAAGGCCCAAAAATGTTTGAAGGGGCCGGCCGCAAAATGCTTTGCAGCGCGCAACAGCCTCCCCTTTTTATCCTCTAAAATTGGTAGATCTGGTCAAATGCAATCGTCGCGTTTACCGTTGCATCGCCCACGATTGGCGCGCTGGCCTTGATCGTTGCATTGCTAATAATCCGATAGTGCGCGGAGCGCATCGTTTGGCTCTTTGCATCAATCGTGCATACAATGGTCGTGCCCGAATAAGTCTGATCCAAATCATGCAGGGTAACAAGCCAGCTCAAGCTTTTCATCTGCTCATCAATCTCATTGGCCTTGAGAATGTCGACGACCTGGCCGTGCTTCGTCTGAAGCGGTTTTCTCGCCTGCTCATAGGAGATATGCTCATCCTTCATCCGGATGGTAATCATATACGCTCCATTCTTCTCCACGCAGGAGGCCGATGATACAGCGCCCGCGGATAGGCGGCTTGACCAGCTTTGATTTTCAACTGGAAATGCCGCATTGTGGCTTGCGCCCTTTTTCACGGTAATGGGGTCCGGATTCAACGTGCCATTTTTCTTCAGCGCATCCTGAACCTTATTGGCAATGTTCGCAATCGCGCCGTCCCCCTTTACATGAAAGGAAATCTCCTCTATTTTTTTAACGCCTGGTTTCTCTATCTTGACCTTATTCGCTGCTACATTGAAATAGGCGATGATCTCCGCTTTCGTTGACGGTTTTTGATTTTGGACCGACGATTTTTTCGTAGTGTCAACCTGTTTAGCTGTCTCCTTTGGCCGGTCAGAAGCTTCGGTTGCAGTGCTATTGGAAACGGAAACTCTGCTGGATTCCAAACCTTCTTCTTCTGATTGCCGAGATTCGGAGATAGCCTGCGATTCCCAGGATTGCCCCGCTGTATTTTGAAGGGTACTGTCGGTTGCCCCAGGCTCCGTTTCTGGCCCCTTGCAGGCAGCCAGCGAGGCCAGCAGGCAGCTTGCCGCCAGAATCGCCGTTAATTTTTTCATGGTTGTGTTCATTCGGCTCTCTCCTTACTTCACCCATCGGGCAAATAACGTTTCAAAGATAAAATTTTGTAAGCTGACGTTCTATCTGCGCCAACGCCGTACAATTCAGCAGCCTAGCGCAAAAAAGGCCGTCGTTATGGTGCTGTTCTCCCGCTCCGAAGGCACATACCATAAGCTGACGGTATCTATTATAATTCTTTATAGATGCGGTATTTATCCCAGGGCGGTTTTACCTTTAATTTTATAATAAGAATTTATATCATTCCTGATAGAAAGATAAACGATTTGTTTATGGGACATGCATCGTCTGGAAAGTCTGGAATGTTTCAAATAGAGATTGCACTCTTTGGGGCAAGCGTGTATAATCGTTTTGAGTTTCTTCGCCCACGTGGGAGCCGGCTTCAAGCCTCTTCTGCCAGCGGCGAAATCCCAGAGAGAAAAAACAATCAAAAGCCGCTGATGCGGCAAGGAGGTTATCTATTTTGGCCGATACTTACGATATTTGGGGGAACCTGAACCCTGATGCCCCTTGGGCGGAAATGCTCAGCGAGGATACACAGCTGCCCCTGTGGGATGGCGAGGTACCCGGGTTTGAACAGGCAATCGGTCAGCGCAGGCCTTCGATCACTTTTTTCCCCGCGCCCGGCGATGGAAAACGTGGCTGTGTGATTGTAATGGCTGGCGGCTCTTATACGAGCAAAGCTGTGCACGAGGGGAAAGTGGTGGCGCAGAAGATCAATGAGGCTGGAATCCACGCCGCCGTGCTCGACTACCGTGTCGTCCCCTATTCACGCGACATCATTTTGCTCGATGCAAAACGGGCTGTGCGCTATCTTCGCTATCATGCAGAGGAAATGAGCATCCTGCCGGATAAAATCGGCGTGCTCGGCTTTTCAGCCGGTGGCAATCTCGCCTTCCTCTCCTGCGCTTATGCGGACGACGGCGACCCTACCGCGGCTGATCCGGTAGAGCGCGTATCCTCCCGCCCGGACGCCATGCTGCTGGGCTATGCGGCCGTGATGTTCAAGGAGGAGTATGACGACGACGATGAATTCGATCTCGTCGCCTATTTTGATGTTGTGCTGGAGGACAGCATGCAATTTCCACCCGCCTTTATCTGGCAGTCGATGCGCGACGGGCTTATCAATTATCAAACTGCCCTGACGCTCTGCAACACGCTTGCCAAGCGTGGGGTTCCCGTGGAAATGCACCTGTTTCCTTATGGCGACCATGGGCAGGGGCTTGCCGCTCCGGAAAACGGGGATGGCTATCATCCGCTCTCGGCCCGCTGGAGCCGCCTGATGAACGAATGGTTAAGCTATTATAAGTTTTCAGCAAAAAAATAAGGAAGAGAATTCGTTTGTGGGAAAGGCGGCTCCCTTTCTTCCAAGCGGAGTGCGAAAGGATGAGGCATTGAGATGAAACATCAGGATCTGATCAGTAAGATGACGCTGGAGGAAAAAGCAAGCCTCTGCTCCGGCAAAGATTTTTGGCATCTGAAGGGGCTTGAAAAATTCAACATCCCAGAAATTATGGTTTGCGATGGCCCACATGGCCTGCGCAAGCAAACCGGCAGCCAGGATAACCTCGGCATCAACGGCAGCGAGCCTGCCACCTGCTTTCCAACAGCCGCTACCACTGCCTGTTCCTGGAATCCGGAGCTGCTGCATGAGATGGGCGGCGCGATTGCGCAAGAGGCGCTTGCAGAAGGTGTGAGCGTTGTGCTCGGCCCCGGCGTCAACATTAAGCGTTCGCCTTTGTGCGGCCGAAATTTTGAATATTTTTCAGAGGACCCGTTGCTTGCGGGCGAATTGGGCGCCGCTTTTATCAACGGCGCGCAGGATCAAGGCGCAGGCACCTCGCTTAAGCACTTCGCCTGCAACAATCAGGAGACGCGCCGTATGAAGGTCGATTCCGTTGTAGATGAGCGTGCATTGCGTGAAATTTATCTCGCGCCGTTTGAAACGGCAGTCAAAAAAGCGCAGCCATGGACGGTGATGGGCGCTTACAATAAAATTAACGGTTCTTTTTGCTGTGAAAACAAGTGGCTGCTCGATGATGTGCTGCGCAAAGATTGGGGCTTTAAAGGCCTTGTTGTGACAGACTGGAGCGCTAACAATGAGCGTGTGCCCGGCCTTCTCGCAGGGCAGGAGCTTGAAATGCCCGCCTCCGGCGGCGTCAACGATCAAAAAATTGTGGACGCTGTGCGCGCAGGCCAAATTGACGAAACCCTGCTCGATGAGCGGGTGGACCGGATTCTTGATTTGATTTTCCGCGCGGAGAAGGTAAAGGCCCTGGCCCACACCTGCGACCACGCCGCCAACCACCGCCTTGCGCGCAAAATCGCGGGCGAATCTATGGTGCTGCTTAAAAACGATGGAGAACTCCTTCCGCTCAAAGCCGGCCAGACGGTAGCGGTCATCGGGGAGATGGCGCGCTCGCCCCGCTACCAGGGCGCGGGAAGCTCCTTAATTAATCCCACACAGCTCGATTCTGCCTTCGATTGCCTGCTGGATGCGGGCGTCAGCGTCCTATATGCCCCGGGCTATAATAAGACGACCGACCAGCCGGATGAAGGCCTGATCCGTGACGCCTGCCAAACCGCGAAAAAGGCGGATGTGGTGCTTCTCTTTCTTGGCCTGACGGAAAGCTACGAGGCCGAGGGCTATGACAGGCTCCATATGCACCTCCCTGCGAGCCATAATGCGCTGGCGGAGGCGGTCAGTGAAGCAAACGAAAACGTTGCGGTCGTCCTTTCCGGCGGCGCACCGGTAGAAATGCCGTGGCTTGGCAAAATAAAGGCGCTCCTCAACGGCTATCTCGGCGGCCAGGCGGGCGGCGGCGCGATTGCCGATCTCGTCACCGGAAAAGTCAATCCCAGCGGAAAGCTGGCGGAAACCTATCCCCTGAGCTTTTCGGATAACCCAACTGCTAATTACTTCCCCGGCGCCCCTGTGACAACCGAATACAGGGAGAGCATTTTTGTCGGCTACCGATATTACGACCGGGTAAAAGAGGACGTTCAGTTCCCCTTCGGCTTTGGGCTTTCCTATACACAGTTCTCCTACTCCGGCCTACGCTTGAGCAAAAAGGCGGTCAAGCAGGGAGAGGAGCTGACCGTCTCCTTTCAAATCAAAAATACCGGCAAGGTGGATGGCGCGGAAATTGCCCAGGTCTACGTTGCTGCGCCGGACAGCGTAATTTTCAAGGCGCCAAAGGAGCTCAGAGGCTTTGCCAAAGTCTTTTTGAAGGCCGGTGAGCAAAAAACCGTGACGGTCACGCTAACTGAGCGAGCATTCGCCTATTATAACGTCAATATTCACGACTGGCATGTTGAGAGCGGTGCTTATCAGATTCTTGTGGGCGCATCTAGCCGCGATATCCGACTGGATGGCACGGTCGATGTGGAGAGCGCAAACCCGGATGCCATTGTCCCGGATTACCGTCAGACCGCGCCCAGCTATTACGAAGGCGCAATCCAGGAGATCCCGGCCGATCAGTTTGAAGTGCTCATCGGGCGCCCCCTGCCGCCTGCATACCGTAAGCCGGGCGAGCCGCTTGACCTCAACTGCACGCTGGAGGACGCGAAGGAAACGCCATGGGGCGCAAGGCTCAATAAAATTGTTAACACAGTCACTCTGAAGCTTGCCAACGGCAACGAAGAGACTGCGCTGATGCTCTCCTCCCTCGCGCTACAGATGCCCATCCGCGGCTTTGTCGGCATGAGTGCCGGCATGGCATTTACGGAGGATATGGCCCACGGCCTGCTCATGATCCTTAACGGGCAAAACGCCCCAACTGGTTGGAAGAAAATTATCGTCGGTTTTGTCCAGGTGCTAATGCATTTGAAATCCTTCTTGAACGCCATCTGATTTTCATGAACCACATCAGTTCGAAACCATCCTGACAGGAGCAAGCGAGAAGGGTAAAACGCCCATTTTACCCTTCTCGCTCAAAAAGCATTTTACGTCAGTTCGAAACCATCCTGACGGGAGTATGCGACTGCTGTGAACTTTTTCGCGGCAGCCGCAGCTCCAAATCAAAACTATGGAGTGAAAATAAAATGAAAAAAGGAACCCTTCTCTATCTCGCCCAAGCGGGAATGATTGCTGCGATTTATGCTGCGCTAACCTATCTGGCCATGGCCCTTAATCTTGCCTATGGAAGCATCCAATTCCGTTTCTCAGAAGCGCTAACCATTCTGCCAATCTTCACGCCCGCCGCAGTACCTGGCCTTGCCATTGGCTGCCTGATCGGCAACCTTGCGAGCCCATACCCACTGGATCTGGTTTTCGGCACGGCCGCCTCCCTGATCGCCGCGCTGCTCACGCGGGCGGTGCGCAAGGTGCGGATTAAAAACGTGCCCGTGCTCGCGCCCCTGCCGCCCGTATTGGTAAACGCCATAATCGTTGGACTGCAAATCACGCTGTTCACGCCCGGCGAGGCGGCTTCCTTTTGGGGGTTCCTGATCGCCGCCGTGCAGGTGGGCCTCGGCCAGCTTGCGGTCTGTTATCTGCTGGGTCTGCCGCTGGGTATGGCGCTGGAGAAAAGCGGAGCGGCAAGGGTGATTTTTCCGCCCACTGTGAAAAAATGAGCAAATAGATAATTAGATATATGAAGAAATCAATATAAAAAAGCCATCCCGGATTAAGATTCGGGATGGCTTTTTGGTTCGCAACTCCTTCACCAAATTTGCCGCCAAGTAAAACCATTTTGACTAGAGGAATAAACCAAACTTATTTTATTTCATCCTTCCCGCCCATATACATCCGCAGCGGCTCCGGGATAGCAACAGAACCATCCGCCCGCAAATTGTTCTCCAAAAAGGCGATCAACATGCGGGGCGGGGCCACCACCGTGTTGTTGAGCGTGTGCGGGAAATAGTTGCCCTTTTCCTTATTGCGCACACGGATGCCAAGCCTACGGGCCTGCGCGTCGCCAAGGTTCGAGCAGCTTCCCACCTCGAAATACTTCTGCTGGCGGGGGGACCATGCCTCTACGTCGATGCTCTTGACCTTCAGGTCCGCAAGGTCGCCGGAGCAGCATTCCAGCGAACGCACCGGAATATCGAGGCTGCGGAAAAATTCAATGGTATAATGATAGAGCTTTTCAAACCATTCCTTGCTCTCCTCCGGCCGGCAGACAACCACCATCTCCTGCTTTTCGAACTGATGGATGCGGTAAACCCCGCGCTCTTCGATGCCGTGCGCGCCCACCTCCTTGCGGAAGCAGGGAGAGTAGCTCGTGAGCGCTTGCGGCAGTTCCTTTTCCTCCAGCAGCGTGTCGATGAATTTGCCGATCATGGAATGCTCGCTCGTGCCGATCAGGTAGAGATCCTCCCCCTCGATCTTATACATCATGTTTTCCATTTCGGCAAAGCTCATCACGCCATCTACAACGTTCCCGCGGATCATGAAGGGCGGCACATAATAGGTAAAGCCCTTATCAATCATAAAATCCCGTGCATAGGAAAGAATCGCGGAGTGCAGCCGGGCAATATCCCCCCGCAGGTAATAAAAGCCGTTGCCGCTTGTTTTGCGCGCGCTGTCCAGATCAATGCCGCTGAAGCGCTCCATAATCTCCACATGATAGGGCACTTCATATTCCGGCACACGCGGCTCGCCAAAGCGCTCCAGCTCTACGTTTTCGCTGTCGTCCCTGCCGATCGGGACGGTTGGATCAATGATATTGGGAATCACCAGCATGCGCTCACGGATTTGGGCGGAGAGCTCGTTTACCTCCGCATCCAGGCGGCTCATCTCCTCCGCCATATCAGAGACGCTCTTTTTTGCCTGCTCCGCCTCTTCCCGCTGCCCCTTTGCCATAAACGCACCGATCTGCTTGCTGATCGTGTTACGCTGGCTGCGCAGATATTCGCAGCGCGTGCGTGCAGCACGGCATTTTTCATCCAGCTCGATTACCTCGTCGACCAGCGCTACCTTTTCCTCCTGAAACTTTTTCCGGATATTCTCCTTGACAAGCTCCGGATTGGACCGCAAAAATTTGATGTCTAACATACAAATTCTCCTTTCAAATCTCCTTACTCTAGAAGAGCGGCAAAATAAAAAGCTTCCGTCCCCCTTATGGGACGGAAGCAAATTCTCCGCGGTGCCACCCATTTTGCCGGTAAGCCGGCCTCTTTGATCCGTGCTGTAACGGGCACGCCCCTCCGGTTCCTCGCCGGCAGCTCCGAAAGTGGAAAAGCCTGCCTCTTTACCGGTTTCCACCGACCACCGGCTCTCTGAAAAAGGCTGAACAGGCCGTTACTTTCATCTTGGCTGATTTTCTATTAGTATAGCCGATTTTTCTCGCTTTGACAAGAGGCTTTTTTAGTGTCATTATTCTAGTTTCACAAAATTTTGATAAAATATAAACAATAAATAAATTTAAATAATATTATCTTGACATTCTTTTCATTTTCTATTAATTTTATACCGTATAGACTTGTGGGTAGGTAAGACCATACGGAATAGGGGCCCACACAAGAGAGAAGGGAGTTCTATTTTATGAAAAAGAGTAAACGTTTACTTGCGGTTTTATTGGCTCTTTCTATGACAGCCACGCTGGCTGCCTGCTCGCCAGGAGAATCGGATGAGCCCAGCACAGATCCATCCATCAGTGGAAATCAGCCGTCAAATGAGGAAACTCTTCCCGCCGGGGAAACAGGCGGGGCCAGCGCATCTGAGCCAAGCCTGGATGAGAGCACGGACACCCTCCCGGTATCCGGCGATGTTTCCGCAACGCAGCCAAGCGAAAAACAACCGCAGGAAGAAAAAAGCACTGCGCCGAAAGCCGATGAAAACGACCCGACCAAAATGTCGAAGGCCGCGCTTATTAATTATTACAACACAGCGGCAAACGATGCGAAATCAAAGGCGAAGAGTATTACAAAAACACAGAATCAGGCGAGCTTGGCGAAAGCGCCGCAAATCAACAATGGAATCCTGGAAAGCATTGCGAATACGTTGATGAAAGCATTTCTCTCCGACTCCCCGAAGAGTGTAAACGAAACCTACTCTTCAGCCGCTGAGAAAAAAGAAAATTTTTATGTAGGCGGACAGAGCTATTCCAGCAAATTGACAGCCTCTGACGTTACATCGGCCACGTGTAAAAAGAGCGGCAGCAATTATGTTGTTACGCTCAAGGTAAAGGGGAGCAGCGTTTCCAAAGCTTTCTCCACAATTTCGAAAAACCAGATTACCGATGCGGTAAAGGGTATGGTGAAATTTAACAGCATCGATATTTCCTATTCTGATTCTACCATTCAGGCAACGGTTGGCCCCAATGGGAAACTGCAAAAAGTTTATTACGATATGCCTGCCGTTACCATGAATTTTGACGTCAAATTGGGAAGTGGGATCAAAGCATCCCTTGCAATCCACTTGGGAGATTGGTTTACGATCAACTGGTAAAAACGATAAACAAATCGAGGGTAGCGCAACGAGGCGTTTTGCAAAATATGCAAAACGCCTTATTTTTATATAGAATGAATAATTTATATTTGTTATATAAATAAAACCAATGCATTCTTTACAATATTCAAACAGACTGCTATAATAAAATATAGATCTTCAGTTTTCTGCCGTATCAAACAGCCCTTCGTGGCTGCTTTTGAATAATTACGATATGAAGGAGCGCAGAAATATGAATGAAAGCACAGAGCCCAACGTTATTCCCTCTGTACCTGGCAAACCAAAGCTTACCAAAAAGCAAAATCTGCTCCAGGCAGTCAAATTCACCCTATTTTCTATCAGTGCGGGGGGCATTCAAATCATAAGCTCCACGATCTGTAAAGAGCTGTTTCATTGGCCTCCCATGGCGTGCTATATCACGGGCTTAGTCCTATCTGTTTTATGGAACTTCACGTTCAACCGAAAATTCACGTTTAAATCCGCAAATAACATTCCGATCGCTATGCTGAAAGTAGCTGGATACTACGCTGTGTTTTCCCCTGTGTCTACATGGTGGGTAGGAGCGCTGACCGGAATCGGCTGGAATTATTATCTCGTTCAAATTGGCACCATGCTGATCAATTTCGTCACGGAATTTTTGTTTGACCGTTTTGTGGTGTTCGGTAAATCGATCAACACCAATGACCTCGGCCGTAAGGAGCAGCAGGCAACGCGAGAACAACAGCACAAGGCAGAATAAAGAATGAGAAGGGGCATGTCGCAGTTATGAAGAGAAAAAAAATCCGACCGCTGGCGGCTTTTCTGGCGCTTTTATTGCTCATGGGATCGGCTGGATGCGGCAAGGCGCCAAAATCATCTGATTTTATCACGGAGGAAAATTTAATAGAAACATCCTCCATGAAGGATGCGGAGACAGGCGCCGCTATAACCGGAAAATGGAACGGGACCAAAAATAGCTCCCTAGAAATCGTCTTTCCCAAAGAGGTCGCGGTCAACACGGTCGTCTTGCGGGAAAAGGGCGCAAGCATCCGCGCTTTCGAGCTTCAAATCCCAAAAGGAGACGGTTATGAAACGATTTATCGAAATGATAAAGTAGACGCTTATCGCTATTGCGCCTTTCCGGAGGTGACCACATCCTCCCTGCGTCTCACCATCATAGACGGCGCCGACTTCACGTTAGAGGGCATCGAGGCCTATCGGGTTGCGGGCAGTAAACCAGAGGGATTTCGCGTTACCTCCTATGTTATAACCGACAGCGTTTATGACCGTGAGGCCATAAGCGACGGGCACTTCGATGTGATTACGGATGCGATCCTATTTGGCAGCCTCGTTTTTGATCAAAACGGCAATCTCTCCTTTCAGGATAAAAAGATTGATGGCCAGCAGCTAGACGGTCGGCAAGTTTTTGAAACAGCTCTCCAAAACGTGCGGGAAGCCGTCTCAAGCAGAGATATCCGGCTCTATGTCAACCTGCTCGGCCCTGACGCGCCGTCAGGCATTGAGGATTGGAACAAATCCATGTATGCCAAGGCCGACCTGCATAAGGCGGCCATGTCTGGTGTCAACGGCAAAAATCTGATACAATCCATCACACAATTGCTCGATCAATACGATTTGGACGGCGTTTTCTTCGACTGGGAATATCCTCTACGCAAAAAGGATTGGAAGGTTTTTGATCAGTTCCTTCTCTCACTTGATGAGGCCCTCGGTGAAAAACGGCTCGGTATCGCCGTTCAGAGCTGGGCGTTTAAGGCTTCCCGGGAGACTATCGAGAAGCTTGATCTCGTCGAGGTTATGACTTATGATATGTTTGATGAGGACGGTTACCATGCGCCTTTTTATCCCTGCGTGGTAACGGAGATCAACGCGCTTTTGAAAAAGGGCTTAAAAAAGGAGCAGCTCGATCTCGGCATTCCGTTTTATGCCCGCCCCACGGATCGGGCCGCCCAATGGTTTGATTATAAGACAGAGGCAGAACAACTCGGCTGGTTTGGCAATGTGGCAACCGGCCCCCAAGAGGTTACCGAGTGGCAGAACAACGCGCCTGTTCAGGTGACCGCAACCTCTCCCCGCTATTATAACGGATGCCAGATGGTCTATGATAAGACCGCCTATGCGATGGATTTTGGTTTGGGCGGAATGATGGTTTGGAACTACGCGGGGGATCTCCCCTATGAAAACGGGCTATCCCTGTTCCGTGCGATGGGAATGGCGGCTACACATCGGTAAAAGCACGAAGAAAACGGTGGATCCACGCACAAGTTCATCGCTTTGCCCGTGGGCGAAGGCCACAACACGGTTTCGCATCAATCCATGCCCGCAAAAATTTTCGGGGAGCGCTGCAAACGATAACGGTTTGCAGCGCTCCCCGCCTGTTTCATTTTGTCATTGATGATTCCCTATCCGATAGGGCTGCCGGCCTCTCCTCACCTTCTCTTCTGTATTTTTCACATAGCGTTCTGTGAAACCGTTTTTTATGATGGTTTTTGCACGCCTCCAGATCGCAGTTTTCACACGTCAGCTTTTGATTGGACATCCGATAAAATCGCTTGGGATATTTATGATAGGTGATTTCCCATTCCACCAGCGAGCACAGCGCCAGGCCCACTAGGATGATACTATAAACACTGGGTAGGAAAAGCAGAAAACTATAGGAAAAAAAGCTATCCCAGTTAAAAATTCGACATTCCATGCAGCAGCTCGGCCTGATGATGATCCGATGAAACGGGCACCAAAAAAACACCGCGAAATAGACGCAGAAATCCGAGAAGGCAAAGAAAAAGAAAATCCATGCCCGATCAAAAACCCCAACTGCGTACAGGCCTCCTACCGCCGCCAGAAATGCAAGCCAAAAAAGCATGGCATACCAAGCCCTCCGGTCATACTGTTTTTTCATCCGCTGGAATTCCACTTCATCCAACATTGGAGTTTTTTCATAATTTTTAGCAAACTGACGACCTTTATAAAGCGTGCGATTGAACCGGGATAGCATATCCTTCACCGGAAAAACGGCCAGATACACCGTGGCAACAATCAAAACGGCCGTAGGCATCGAAAAGGGGAGCGTACGATCAAAAATCAAACAGTACAGCGCAAACAACAATAGCGCGCCGCTGCTAAAAAGGCGAAACAGATTCAATGAATAACCCCCCATTCCAATGAAAAAGGGCTGTTGCAAAATGCAAAGATTTTCGCAACAGCCTCTTGCTTTTTATTCTTCGTTCAGGTGGATGGCGCCGTCTGTCGCGCTTGGGATGCCGTGCTTTCTCCGCCATTCAGTGGCCGCTTTTCATCCACAACTTTTTCACAGCGCCTGAGTACCCCGCCTTTCTCCTCCACTTCAAAGGAGTCTTTCCGCTCTTGCAAAAGCTTTTGGAAGTCTTCCCCCTTCATGCTTTGAAGCACATCTGTGCGGTATTGCGTGAAATAGCTGCCCTTCTCGCCCAAAGCATCCAGCTTCTGCACCACATAAATGAAGGTGGAAAGCGTGATCACCTTCACGTCGCCATTTTTCATCGCCACAACCTGATCGTAAAACCCCTCCGGATAATCCGTGTTTCCGCCGTTAATCACCGATGCGGTGAACTCACCGACACTGGTGCTATTCTGAGATTCTAAATATTTCGTGTTGGCCTCCTCAATCGAGGTGCCCTTGCTAATGGAATCCGCCATCGTATTAAATTGCTTTTTAATTTCCTCAATGCGGTCGTCGCTAAGCGCCACAGATTCGCCTGCGTCGTTCGTATCGGTCAAATACCCATTGATCGATTTGAACACCACAAAGTGCTTGGAGAAATAATCCTTCAGCGCATCCTCCGCCACCGGCTGCAATCCATTCGCCCCATAATAGGCCTCCAGCAGAAGCTCCCTTCGCGCCTCGTTTTCCCGAACCTTCATCAGCGTCTGCTTGCTGATCCCCAGCCCCGTATAGTAGGTGCTGAAAAACTTCCACTGTTGATTAACCCATGCTGAAGCGGCTGCCTCGCGCTCCGTTTTTAGAGTGATCGACCGCTCCGCCGCAAGTGTATTAACCGCCACATATTCCTTACATAGGCTGATCGTATTTTCCCGCGCATCACCAGGATACTGCTCCGGCGAGCGTTTTACCAGATCATAATAATACGTATATATTTCACTGCTGACCTGTGCGCCGCCGATATGCAGCGCCGTTTTCGGCCCTCCACAGGCTGTCAGAAGCGTAATAAATAAGGTTAGCGCCGTCACAGCGCACAGAATTCGTTTCATAGCAACCTCCAATTATCCGCCGGCCTGGCCGGCGCTGTGCCGATTCCTTCACAAGGCTTGTCCGCTAGGTTTGATTATACATCATCGACGGGAAAAAGTCCACAAACGCGGCCTCTACCTCTTTAAAAACTGTGCGGACTATGTTAGAATAATCTCATTCTAACAGAACAAATGGGGTATTCATATGCAATTTGAATTTTCTGATCGTATTTCCACTCTCCAGCCCTCCGCAATCCGTGAGATTTTGAAAGCGACCTCCCAGCCGGGCGTCATCCCTTTTGCCGCCGGCAACCCCGCGCCGGAAGCCTTTCCAACCGAGGAGGTGCGTGAAATTACGGAAAAGCTGCTCACCGAGCGCCCGATCGACTGCCTGCAATATGGCGTCACGGAGGGCTATACGCCTCTGCGAGAGCGTATCTCTACCTATATGAAGCAAAAGCACAATATTGGCCGCGACTTTGACAGCCTACTGATTACATCCGGCGCACAGCAGGTGATGGATCTCGCCACCAAGGCGCTGTGCAACGAGGGCGATACCGTGATCTGCGAAGCGCCCTCCTTCATCGGCTCGCTCAACTGTTTCCGCTCCTACAATGCGAAGCTGCGCGGCATCCCCGTGCAGGCAGACGGCATGGATGTAGACGAGCTGGAGCGAGCGCTCCAGGAGGAAAAGAATGTCCGGTTTATCTATACGATCCCGAATTTTCAAAATCCGGCGGGCGTTACCATGTCGCTTGCCAAGCGCCGCCGGGTCTACGAGCTCGCAAAACAATACGGCGTGCTGATCATTGAAGATAACCCGTATGGCGACCTGCGCGTCGCGGGCGAGCATGTGCCCGCGATCAAGAGCTTTGACGAGGAGGGCATTGTCATCTATGCGGGCTCCTTCTCCAAAATCCTCTCTCCCGGTATGCGCGTGGGCTACGCGATTGCCCCCGCGACGCTGATCGCCAAGATGACGGTCGGCAAGCAGGCGGCAGATGTGCACACCCCGATGCTCTGCCAGCTGATCGTGGATGAATGGATGGCACATTACAATGTGGAGGCCCATATTCAAAAAATCTGTGATATTTACCGCAAAAAGCTCAACCTGATGTGTGATCTGATCGACAGCGAGCTCGGCGATTTCGTCACCTACAACCGCCCGGAGGGCGGGCTGTTCATCTGGTGCGCCCTGCCGGACGGCGTTGATATGACGGCCTTCTGCCAGGCCGCGGTGGAGCAAAAGGTGGCGGTTGTGCCCGGCTCCGCCTTCATGACGCATGAGAGCGACCCCACCCAGTGCTTCCGCTTGAATTTCTCAACGCCTACCGACGAGGCGATCGTCAAGGGCATGCAGATTCTGGGCCAGGTTAAGCGGCAATTTTAAGAGAGTGGTGAAGATTACGATGGAACAACAGCCTGAACGCAAAAAACGGATTTTAAGCGCGATCCAGCCCAGCGGCATCCCAACGCTCGGCAATTACCTCGGCGCTCTGAAAAACTGGGTTTCCATGTCGGAAGCATATGACTGCGCCTATGCGGTGGCGGATTTGCACGCGATCACCGTGCGGCAAAATCCGGCGGAGCTGCGCCGCCGCACGTTGGAATTATACGCTCTGCTGCTCGCGATTGGCCTTGACCCGGAGAAGAACCTAATTTTTATCCAAAGCCAGGTTTCAACGCATGCGCAGCTTGCCTGGGTGCTCAATTGCTATACCCAATTTGGAGAAATGTCACGCATGACGCAGTTTAAAGATAAATCAACCCAGCATGCGGATAATGTGAATGTCGGCCTGTTTGCCTATCCGGTGCTCATGGCGGCGGATATCCTGCTTTATCAGGCGGATTTTGTGCCTGTCGGTGCGGATCAGAAGCAGCATTTGGAGATTACGCGTGATATCGCCGGCCGTTTCAACGGCATTTATGGCAATGTGTTTACGATTCCTGAGCCCTATATCGGCAAAGAGGGGGCTCGTGTGATGTCCCTTCAGGAGCCGGAGAAAAAGATGAGCAAATCCGATCCGAACGTCAACGGCTTTATCTCCATTTTAGATGAGCCGGATGTGATCCTGCGCAAATTCAAGCGTGCCATTACAGATTCCGAAGCCCGCGTCGCTTACGAAGAGGGTCGTAGCGCTATCAACAACCTGATGGGCATCTATAGCTGCTGTACCGGTAAATCGATGGAACAAATTGAGGCGGAATTCGAGGGAAGAGGCTATGGCGATTTCAAAACCGCCGTCGCCGAGGCGGTCATTGAAGAATTGCGGCCCGTGCAGGAGCGTTTCGACAGCTATATGAAAAACCCCGACTATCTCCGTGATTGCGCGGCCAAGGGCGCTGAATCGGCGCAGCGCATCTCCCAGCGCACACTGGATAAGGTGATGAAAAAGGTCGGTTTTGTGCTCAAATAATGCCGAAATGGGGCGCCCCTTCGTTTGTAGATTTCGGGCGGGGCCTTCTTTACGAACCCCAAGCCAGACATCGAAAAATAGAATAGCGCAGCTAATACAAACCGAGCCCGGGATCATGCCATCGCATGATCCCGGGCCGCTTACTTGCCTTTTTCATTTATCCAACACTAAACCTGATCATCCGTCTGCGCGCCGCTGCCGTTGATGGGAATTGCCTCCCCAAGAAAGGTCGGCTCCGGTTTCCCGATTGCGGTAAAAAAATTCCTTCACACGCGCAAGGAATTCCCGCGCGTTGTTATAAACCACGCTGCTATACGGTCTCGGGTCAGACGCAATGCCGTATGCCTCCAGCCCCAGCGCCCGTGCAATATAAACCGCGCGGTACAGATGGTATTTTTGCGTGACAATGATGACCTTTTTCGCCTGAAATACATCCCGCGCACGATACATCGTTTCATAGGTGGAGAAACCTGCGTGATCCATAAACACGTCGTCCGCCGCCACGCCCTTTTCCACCGCGTATTTTTTCATGGCATTGACTTCATCGTAATCCTCTTGCCCATGATCCCCGCTCATCAGGATTTTTTTTGCGCCGCCGCGCTCGTAAACGTCAATCGCGCCAAGCACCCGATCCTCCAGCATATGGCTAAGCGTATCCTTGCCCCACACCATTGCGCCCAACGCGATCACACAATCTGCGTTCACCTGCTCCGTTTCCTGTGGCTCCAAGATATACCGGCGGGCACTGCCCACCACAATCCCATTGATAACGAAGGGGGATAACACGCCCAAAACAAGCAAAATACATACCGCTGCAAGCACACGCTTTTTCCCCTTTGATGCTGTTTGAAGCCAGGAAGGCTGCTTTCTGTTTCTCATTCCATTCCTCCGCCTCATTCCGGCGTTTGTCAATTCTTCTTCTCGAGCTTTTCCAGCGACTCCATTTTCAAATATGCATTGATAAAGCCGTCCAGATCCCCGTCCATCACAGCGTTGATATTGCCGGCTTCATAGCCTGTGCGATGATCTTTAACCAGCGTATAGGGCATAAAGACGTAGGAGCGGATCTGGCTGCCCCAGCCGATCTCCTTCTGGTCGCCCTTGATATCCTCAATCTTATCCAAATGCTCGCGCTCCTTGATCTCCACAAGCTTCGATTTGAGCATGCGCATCGCAACTTCGCGGTTTTGATGCTGGCTGCGCTCCACCTGGCAGGAAACGACAATCCCTGTCGGGATATGTGTCAACCGCACGGCGGATGATGTTTTATTCACCTTCTGCCCTCCTGCGCCGCTCGCGCGGTAAACATCCATCTTGATATCCTCCGGGCTGATCTCCACATCAAAGGTGTCGTCAATTTCCGGCATCACCTCCAGGGAAGCAAAGGAGGTGTGCCTACGGCCAGAAGAATCAAACGGAGACACACGCACCAGCCGGTGCACGCCCATTTCGCTGCGCAAAAGCCATAAGCATTGAGGCCTTCTACCAGCAACACAGCGGATTTCAGACCCGCCTCGTCGCCGTCGAGAAAATCAAGTGTGCTCACCTTAAAGCCATGGCGCTCGCCCCAATGATTATACATGCGGAACAGCATCTCTGCCCAATCCTGCGCCTCCGTGCCCCCTGCACCCGCATGGAAGGTAAGGATGGCGTTTTTGGAATCAAATTCGCCGCTGAGAAGGGTTGCCAACGTTTGGGCTTCGATCTCCTTTTTCACCGCTTTTACACTCTCCTGGCACTCTGGCAGGAGATCCAAGTCGCCCTCTTCATTGGCCAATTCGATCATAACAAGCGCGTCGTCAAAATTCGATTTCAGCGTTTCATAGGCCGAAATTCGGTTTTTTAGCATACTCACGCGCTGCAACACCTTTTGGGAGTTGCCGAGATCCTCCCAAAAGCCGTCCGCCGCCGTCTGCTCCTCCAGCGTTGCCACCTCTTTGCGCATTTCTTCCAGGCCAAGCGCAGAAGAAAGCTCCTTGAGGGCATCCTCATCCTCAAGCAGCTGCAGGCGAAGTTCTTCAAACTGTATCATCGTATCCATCCTTAATCCATATAGATTTATCTTTGCCAATACGTAGTTTATTATAAGTTTACAGCGGCGGAATGTCAATGCCAGCGGCCCGGAACTCCAAAAGACGTGTCTCCCCCGACGCAAAAACGGGACGGCTGCTTTGCCGTCCCGCCTCGTTTGATCAACTTGTCTGCTGAAACATATGATTGAGCGGCCCGTTCCCTGCTCCCAGATCAAGCCCTGCACGCAGCGCATTCGTGAGATACTCCTTCGCTGCCCGAGCGCTCTCCACGAGCGATTGCCCCCGCGCTAAGCCACAGGCAATCGCAGAGGAAAGCGTGCAGCCGGTGCCATGCGTATTGGAATTTTCCACCCTGCGGCCCTGGAGCCAGTGAGCTTCCCCATTTTGAAGCAGCAAATCGTCCGCCGTCTTGGCAAGATGCCCCCCTTTGAGGAGCACCGCCGCCCCCGTCTGATCCGAGAGCAGCCGCGCAGCGCGCTCCATCTCCGCTTCATCACGTACGCGCATTCCGCAAAGGGCCTCCGCCTCCGGCAGATTCGGCGTGATAAGCTGCGCCATTGGGAACAGCTTTCGCTTCATCCACTGCACCGCTTCCTGGTCAAGCAGCCTGTGCCCACTCGTGGAAATCATCACCGGGTCGATTACGATGCATTCCGCTTGACCATGAGCCAGCGCCTGTGCCACCGCCTGCACAATCTCGGCATTGCAGAGCATGCCGATTTTGACCGCATCGGGCCGGATATCCCCTACCACACAGTCGATTTGCTGGGCGACTAGATCCACGGGAACCGGCTCCACCCTAGATACGCCCAGCGTATTCTGCACGGTCAGCGCAGTGATGGCGCTCGTTGCATAAAGGCCGTGGGCGGTGATCGTCTTGATATCCGCCTGAATACCCGCCCCTCCGCTCGGATCTGATCCCGCGACGGTCAGCACTGTTTTCACAGCAAAGCCTCCTCCGCCCCGGGAAACAAGGGCATATAAACATCCGCGAGCTGCCGGATCTGCTCTTGATCCGCCTGGGAAGATGCGTCGTAAACGGCCGCAACGGGGAACCCCGCCCGCTTTGCGGTCTGCATCGCATAGAGCGCATCCTCAAAGACCACCGTCTGTTCCCGCGGTGTGCCCAGTTTTTTCTGTGCCAATACAAAAATATCCGGACTGTCCTTGCCGAAGCCCGCCTCTGTGCAGGTGAGAAGGAAGGAAAAATAGCTGAGCAGCCCTGTGCGCCGCAATGCGGCTTCTGCCAAAGGGCGGTCTGTCGCCGTTGCCACGCACATTTTCACACCCGATTGCCGAAGCGCGTGCAAAAAATCTCGAACGCCCTCCTTTGCAGGCGCCGTTTTTCGATAGAAGGCTTCAATCCGCGCGTTGACCCCATCCATAATCTCCGCTTCCGGCAAGTTCACGCCGTAGCCAGAGCGAAAATATGCCGCCGCCTGCCTCATCGACATCGTCAGGAGCCGCTCCGGCAAATCCGGGCGTGCCTGGATGCCCAGCCCCGCAAGGTAATCAATGCCCACCCGATCCCAAATCGGCATGGAATCGAGCAGCGTACCATCCATATCAAAAATGGCTCCGGTCATTTTCATGCAGCAATTCCCCCTTCCACCTTTTCCACCTCTATTCTACCCCCTGCACAGCCTGCTGCGCAAGCATGGAAAGCCTTCTCGCCGCATCGCCGGGCGACGGTGCGGCAAAAATTGCTGACACTACCGCCACACCGTTGATCCCACTGCCGGTGAGCTCCGGTAAATTTGCCTCATTAATCCCGCCAATTGCCACCACCGGGATTTTGACTGCTGTGCAAATCTCCCGCAGCGTTTCAAGAGACACGGTATCTGCATCCAGCTTTGTCGATGTGGAGAATACCGCGCCGACGCCGAGATAATCCGCGCCCGCTTCCTGCGCCAAAACTGCTTGGGAAACCGTCTGAGCGGATACGCCCAGGATTTTATCCGGGCCGATTCTGGCGCGTACTTCGCCTGCCTCCATATCGGACTGGCCCACATGCACGCCATCTGCGCCGCAACGGAGCGCAAGCGGCACATTGTCGTCAATTAGAAACGGCACTTGATAGCGGGCGCACAGCTCCTTCACCGCAGCAGCCTCCTCCATAAAGGATTTTTCATCCAAATCCTTCTCCCGTAGCTGTAGCATGGTCACGCCGCCTTGGAGAGCCTCCTCCACCTGCTGAAACAGGGTCTTTTCCCCAAGCCAGGAGCGGTCTGTCACCGCATAGAGCAATAAATTTTGTTTATCGAACTTCATAGTTTGCCCCTCTTTCCAACGTTTCTGCATCCAGGCAATCAATCGCGTCGATCAATCGGTTGCGGTAGGTGGAATTGCCCTCCCCCTTCTGTAACCGCTCCAGCGCGATCTCCCCGCAAACGCCCATTGCGCCCACTGCGGCAGCTGCCGCTTCCAGCGGGCATTCCGGATTTGCCGCGAGATACGCGGCAGTCATGGCGGAAAGCATGCAGCCCGTGCCGGTAACGCGGCCCATCATCGGCCGGCCGTTGCGGATGACAAACGTGCGCTCTGCATCCGAAACAAGGTCGATTGCACCGGTTACGGCAATCACCGCGCCCGTTTTGGCCGCAAATGCCTTGACGAAAGCCACCGCCGCATTAAGCGTTTCCTCCGTTACGATATCCGCCGCATCCGCATCGACCCCCTTTGTTGTGCCGGAGCCGGAAGCGAGTGTTTTGATTTCAGAAATGTTGCCCCGGATGACGGTAAAGCGGATTTCATCAATAAGCCTGCACGCTGTCTCCGTCCGCAGCCTGGACGCGCCCGCGCCAACCGGATCGAGCACGACCGGCCGGCCGAGCGCATTTGCCTTTTTCCCGGCGAGAAACATGCCCTCCACCATGGCGTTCAGTGTGCCGATGTTGATATTTAAAGCGTTGCTGATCGCGGTGATTTCCTCCACCTCGGACGCATCGTCCGCCATCGTGGGGGACGCTCCGCAGGCGAGCAGGATATTCGCACAGTCGTTGGCGGTTACATAATTTGTAATATTGTGGATCAGGGGCGATGTTTTCCGTATATTTTCAAGCTTTTCTCCGAACATATTGCATTCTCCCTTTCTCAGTCCATGATATCTACGTCTTCGCCACGCAGGATCTTATTAATGTTGCGCACCGCGCACATTTTGCCGCACATCGTGCAGGTATCCTCCCGCTCAGGCGTGCTCTGCGCGCGGTAGGCACGCGCTTTCTCCGGATCGAGCGCCAGAGAAAACTGCCGCTCCCAGTCAAGATTCCTCCTGGCCTCGCTCATCTGGTAATCCCATTCGTCCGCGCCGGGCAGGCCCTTGGCGACATCCGCCGCGTGGGCGGCAATTTTGGAGGCGATAATCCCCTCCTTTACATCCTCCACTGTTGGCAACCGCAGGTGCTCGGCAGGCGTTACATAACACAGGAAGGAGGCGCCGTAGGTAGCCGCGATCGCCCCGCCGATCGCGCTGGTGATGTGGTCGTAGCCGGGGGCCACATCCGTGACCAACGGGCCGAGCACATAAAAGGGCGCGCCCTTGCAGACCGTCTGCTCAATCTCCATATTCGACCGGATTTGATTGAGCGGCATATGCCCCGGGCCCTCGATCATCACCTGCACATCCCGCTTCCATGCCCGCTGCGTTAGCTCGCCTAATGTGACGAGTTCCTCAATCTGCGGGATATCGCCCGCGTCCGCAATGCTGCCCGGGCGGCAGGCATCGCCAAGGCTCAAGGTCACATCGTATTCCCGGCAGATCTCCAGAATCTCATCGAAACGCGCGTAGAACGGGTTTTCCTCCCCGGTCAGCTCCATCCATGCGAAAATGATAGAGCCGCCGCGGGAAACGATATTGGTGTGGCGCTGATTCCCCTTGAATTTTCGAGCCGTCTCCCGGTTGATACCGCAGTGGATCGTCATAAAATCCACGCCCTCCTGTGCGTGCATGCGTACCACATCGATCCACTCATCCGAAGTGATGGTTTTCAATGGCTTGTTGTAATAAACTACCGCATCATAGATTGGCACCGTGCCCAGCACCGCCGTGCAGCCGTGCACAAGCTTTTGACGGAATGCCTTTGTGTCGCCGAAGGAGCTCAGATCCATGATCGCCTCTGCGCCCATGGCAACGGCCGCCTCCACCTTTTTGAACTCTTCATCCAGATCAAGGCAATCTCTGGATACGCCGAGGTTCACATTGATCTTCGTGCGTAGGGCGCGCCCAATGCCGCGGGGCTTGAGGCAGACGTGGTTTTTATTCGCGGGGATCACCGCCTGCCCCTTCGCAACCAGCTCGCGCAGCCGTTCGGCCTCCATTTTTTCTTCCACCGCAACGGCACGAAGCTGCCCCGTCAGAATCCCCTTACGTGCCGCGTCCATCTGTGTGGTGTAATCCATCTGTATGACCATTCCTTTCTTGCGCCGGGCCGCAAAATTTTGCGGTTTTGGCGCATCCAAAATTTTGGGCAAAATTTATGCCTTAAGAGAACAAATCGCAGGGCACATTGCATCATGGATAAAAATCACACCGAGAAAAAGCACGGTTTTGCATCTTCAGATGCAAAATGAGGGGCATACTGTACGGCCCTCAAGTGATTTTTCTGGAGACGGTTGCAAAATCTTGCATTTTACAACCCTCCCTTTCCTCCTTTAAATTCCATGGACAGAAAAACAAAAAGCGGGAAACACCGTTTGGCATTTCCCGCTGATCGAAAACAATCGCGCTTTCGCTCCCTACGTTGGCATTATCCAAATCAGGTGTAAGGGTCGAAGTTGATGACTTCCTCTCAGCCTGCTCACAAGCTCCCCTGTCCATATTTTATTGTTGCAGTTTTACTATAGCACAAGCGCGCCTAACCTGTCAAACAGTATTTCCCGCGCCTTTTGTCCGATTGCCGTGCGCGCTCACCCTTCTGCTTGCAACCGCTTCAATAAAGCCATGAGGATAACGCCCGCAGCCGCAAACAGCGCCGCTAGAGGCCACAGGGTTGCAAAGGAAAAGCCTTCCCCCACCATCAACGCATATCCCCATGCCGCTGGAAACAGCTTCCCCAGCATCTCGAAAAACCGCGGAAGCAAATCGATGGGGAACAAAATGCCTGACAGCATGATAGACGGTAGAAAAAACAGCTGCGAGATCATGGTGAGCTTTGCCTGATTTCTCACCGCCAGCCCTAACACACTTCCGATACTCAGCGATACTGCAATCAAAACCGCAAGCGAGCAAGCATACTGCGGCAGGCTTGCTGGAAGCGCCGCGTCAAAGGCAAAGGGGGCTGCGACGCAGATGATTACAGACATCATTGAAAGATGGAGAAACGCAGATATAGCCATTGATACCAGCCCAAGATATAACGGCACGCCATTGGCTCTGTACATTTTCTTGATATCGCTTCCGTACACCTCCGCCAGGGAGGGCGGCAGCCCGATCAACGCGCCCATGGTTACGCCCATGACCGTCATAGATTGAATCAGCGTGGCTTTTGCCTCCGGGTTTATGGAGGTAAAAATTCCGCCCATGATGGCAAAAAAACAGGAGAGGAACGACATAACAGGTAATGAGCAGCGACTTGCTGCGAATATCCAGCCTCCACTGCAAAGCCAAGCCATAGAAAAACGCGCTCATTCGCCATGCCCCTTGCAATTTCTAAAAAATCTTGTTCCAACGTTCCCCGATCAATTTCAATATCCAGCACAGCAATGCCCTGGCGCTTCAACTTCTCAAGCAACTCCAGCAGGGTCTCTGCAATATGGTCGGAATGATACGTTTCAGTGCCCCGTCCGGTTGTTATGCGAATGGCATAGCGTTTTCCGATTTTTGCGGTCAGTTGTGCGACCGTGCCCAGATATGCGAGGTTTCCGCCATTCAAAATTGCAATGCGGTCGCACAGGCTTTCAACCTCCGCCATATCGTGGCTGGCCAAAACAATGGTTTTCCCCTGCGCTTTCAGCTTACGGATCTGATCATGCAGCGAGCTCCTTCCTTCCACATCAAGCCCGGCCGTGGGCTCATCGAGAAAGATGATATCAGGATCACTGATTAAGGCAAGCGCGAGGTGGAGCCGCCTTTTTTGACCCGTGGACAGGTCTGCATATTGCTTTTTTGCCAGCTCTTGGATGCCGAGGGAGGCAAGCATGGAGCGATCTGCCTCCACCCGGTTCCATTTTGCAAATAGCCGCACCGCCTCCATCGGCCTAATGTGGGATGGGAGGGAGGCCGATTGCAGCTGAATCCCCATCCTTCCATCCGCTACAACACTGCCGCCATCATACTTGCGCAATCCTTCCATACATTCCAGGGCCGTGGTTTTTCCAGCGCCGTTCACGCCGAGCAACGCAAAAACTTCACCTTTGGATACATGAAACGTGAGCCCCTTCAGCACAGCATGATCGCCGTAGCTTTTCCTAAGCTCATTTACCTGAATGGCTTCCTTCAATTTGGCCCCTCCTCAAATGGATTAACGCCCAGATTTGTAAAGTAAACGCTCAAGGCTGGTTCGATAAACGCATTGGCGGCGGTTTGTTTTTGCTTCCATTCATTATCCAGCCCATCGAATTTTCCAACCTCCATCAGAAGCGACAGAATCTCCCGATCCCCGCCTGTGAACTCCGTCACCATCTGCCAAAACGCTTCGGCAAAAGCTTGGCCTTTTTCGCTTTCGGGCGATACGCCGTCCCCCTGAAGCCGTATCGCCTCGCTTTGCAGGTTATGAAAGGTTTCAATCATCTTCAAACCGCTGGTTTGATCAAAACGGCTCCGGATATGATCAAGCGTCCGGTCGTCAAAATGCTTAATCAGCCAGTAGAACGTATTATTCATTTGAAGGTTTACGATAATGTCGGCATACTTTTTAAAATTTACCGATTGCATTTGGAGCACCTCGGCCTTCAGCGCCTCGATCTCCCGCAGGGATTCCGACAGGACCTCGATCTTTTCCTGCACGGCGGCTGCCTGCTCAGAGAGCGCCTGCGCAACATCGGCAGGAGTGTTCAGGGAGCTCAATCGGTTTTTGATATCGTCCAATGAAAACCCCAAATGTTTCAGAGACAGAATCTGATGAAGCCGAATCAAGTCCTTATCCGCATAGAGCCTGCGCCCGCCCGCGCTCTCTGCCGAGGGGGAAAGCAGGCCCTGCCTATCATAATATTGCAGCGCGCGGACGGTAACTCCCATTTTTTTCGCCACTTCTCCCACAGTCATATACCCTGGCGGAATCGCCTTATCGTGCTTGTCATGAATCATTTTCATCACCCGTTTTTTGCATCAGTGTACCCCTGTACATTGATGCTTACAAAATATCAGAGAGAAGGGCACAGCCTTCATGGATTGTTGTGCTGCTATTGTCATTATACTTCATTCCCTTACGTCACAAGCAAGCCCTTTTATTAAAGCGCAGCGAAATAACAATGCAAGGCTTGCCGCAAACATATGGAGCAAAGGGATACGCGCTGCTTACGAGAGCGGCCAGCCACCTGATATTTGTATTCTTTGCATATTTAAAGGAAATCCAAAAAGTAACTGCGTATAAGCGCTTCCTATGCATTCTACAAATCAGAGCAATTGTATGATTTGTAAAAAAACCTATACCGATGGTATAACCACCTGTATAGGTTTTTCCATATTCCATTTATCCGCAGCGGCAAATCGCAATGTGCGCTTACCTTCCGCGGTTTGCCGCGGCGGCCTTTGCCGCTTCTGCCTGATCGGCCTGCATGTGGCACTTTTTATACTTTTTTCCGCTTCCGCAATAGCAGGGATCGTTCGGCCCAGGCTTTTTATCCTTGCGCACCGGGCGCGCCTTATCAGAGCCGTCGGACGCGCCGCTGGTAGAGGTAATTTTTGCCTGCTGCTCGCGGCGGACGTCCTCCTCGCTGCGCACCGGCACAGTCAGCATAATGCGCACGGTGCCCTCGCGGATAGAAGTGGTCATCTCGTCGAACATATCGAAGCTCTCCAGCCGGAAGGCAACAACCGGGTCCTGCTGGCCGTAAGCACGCAGGCCGATGCCCTTTTTGAGCTCATCGAGCGCGTCGATATGCTCCATCCAGCGCGCATCCACATTATCGAGCAACACCTTGCGTTCAAGCTGGCGCATGATTTCGGGCGTGAATTTCTCTTCCCGCTCATTATAAAGCGCATGCGCGCGCTCGATGAGCGTATCCTGCAATGTGTCGCGGTCGATCTCGCCTTCGATATCCTCCGGCTTTACCAACCATTGATAATTCTCATGCAGCGCCTTGGGGTTCCAATCCGCCTTTTCATTGCCGGCGGGACAATACAGATCAATGGCCTGCGTGATCGTCTCGTCAATCATCTTGAGGATTGTCGGCTTCAGATCCTCGCCGTCGAGCACCATATCTCGCTGCTTGTAGATCAGCTCTCGCTGGCGGTTGATGACGTCGTCGAACTGCAACACGTTTTTGCGAATTGCAAAGTTGCGGGATTCCACCTTACGCTGTGCGCTCTCAATGGAATTGGAGACGAGTTTCAACTCAATCGGCGCATCCTCCAGCCCACGGGCTGCGAAGGAATCGGCAAGGTTCGCCATCCGATCGCCGCCGAACAGGCGGAACAGGTCATCCTGCAAGGAGAGGTAAAAGCGGCTTTCACCGGGATCCCCCTGACGGCCGGAACGGCCGCGCAGCTGGTTATCAATCCGGCGGGATTCATGCCGCTCCGTGCCGATGATGAAGAGGCCGCCAGCCTGGCGCACCTTTTCCGCTTCCTCGGCAATCTCCTCCTTATATTTCTTGTCAAGCTCAGTAAAAGTGCGGCGTGCATCCAGAATCTCCTGATCGTCTGTCTCCGCGAAACCAGTCGCCTCGCTGATGAGTTCCTCACGAATCTGCATGCGGCGCATCTCCGCTTTAGCCAAGTATTCGGAGTTACCGCCAAGCATGATATCCGTGCCGCGGCCCGCCATATTCGTGGCGATCGTCACCGCGCCGAACTTACCGGCTTGGGCAATGATCTCCGCTTCCTTCTCATGATATTTCGCATTGAGCACTTCATGCTTGATACGGCGCTTTTTGAGCATCGCGCTCAAAAGCTCGGACTTTTCAATGGAGATCGTGCCCACCAGCACAGGCTGGCCCTTTTTATGGCACTCCTCGATTTGGTCAATCACAGCTTTATATTTCGCTTCCGTCGTTGCATACACTGCATCCGGGTGGTCGTCGCGCACCATCGGCTTATTGGTAGGGATTTCGACGGCATCGAGCTTATAAATCTCCTGGAATTCCTCGCTCTCCGTCATTGCCGTGCCGGTCATACCGGAGAGCTTTTCATACAGGCGGAAATAATTCTGGAAGGTGATGGTCGCAAGCGTCTTGTTCTCTGACTCAACCTTCACGCCCTCCTTGGCCTCGATCGCCTGGTGCAAACCCTCGCTATAGCGGCGGCCGAGCATGATGCGGCCGGTGAACTCATCCACAATGAGCACCTGCCCATCCTTCACCACATAATCCACATCGCGCTTCATTACGCCCTGCGCGCGGATAGCCATGTTGATGTGGTGCTGGACTGTAACGTTGTCGAGATCCATGAGGTTGTCCACATGAAAGTAGGCTTCCGCCTTTTTCACTCCCTCTTTGGTGAGCACGGCCGTTTTGGCTTTTTCATCAACGATATAGTCGGCGTCCGCCTCTTCCTCGGCGTTTTTCTTCGTATCCTGCTCCTTGATGCGCACCACCTTCAAACGCTTGGCGAACTCATTCGCCTGGCGGTAAAGGTCGGTGGAGGCGTCGCCCTTACCGGAGATAATCAGCGGCGTGCGCGCTTCGTCGATCAAGATAGAGTCCACTTCATCGACGATGCCGAAATTATGGCCACGCTGCACCTTCAACTCTTTATAGGGCACCATATTATCACGCAGGTAGTCAAAGCCCATCTCGTTGTTTGTGCCGTAGGTGATATCCGCCGCGTAGGCTTCCCTGCGCTCCGCGTCGTTTTTCTCATGGACAATCAGGCCGACCTTCAACCCCAAGAAGCGGTAAACCTTGCCCATCCACTCCGAGTCACGCCGGGCGAGGTAATCATTGACCGTGACGACATGCACCCCCTTGCCGGATAAGGCATTGAGGTATGCGGGCAGGGTAGCGACGAGCGTTTTGCCCTCACCGGTTTTCATCTCAGCGATGCGGCCTTGATGCAGGATGATGCCGCCGACAACCTGCACGGGAAAATGCTTCATCCCCAATACGCGCCAAGAAGCCTCCCGGCAGGCGGCAAACGCATCCGGCAGGATATCGTCAAGCGTTTCCCCGTTTGCGAGCCGCTCCCTGAGCGCAGGGGTCACGGCCTGCAGCTCCTCATCCGTTTTAGCGGCGTATGTTTCCTCCAAGGCAAGCACCTTATCCCGCAGGGGAAGAACGCGCTTTACCTCCTTTGCGGAATAGTCGCCAAACAGTTTTTTTAAAAATCCCATTCTACAAGTCTCCTCAGTATGGTTTTGGAAAAGCCCCTTCTAATATTTGGCAATTCCATCATGCCGGTCCTTTCCTAAAAAAGGGCGGCAGGCATAAAAATCCACAATGTTTTTTCATTATAGCACACCGCCTGCAAAAAATATATAACTTTTTGATGAATTTCCGTTTTGCCGTGAAGCACTCTGGCCGAGCGGTGATTTTCCATAAATTTTCAGATGCAAAATGTACCGTTCCAGCTCAAAAATGCAGATACTGAACTCTGTAATGAATTCCCGGCGATGCGTTTTGACGCAAAAAGGAGGGTGCTGTATGAAGGTCAGCGATCCCATCAAACGGGCCGTCCCGTTTTGCCTGTGTCTATGCATACTCTGCTGCCTCCTGCCCGCCATTGCCGCCATCTCAGGAAGCACCGCTTCCATCAAACTCTGCATCCTATCTGACCTGCATTATCTTGCCGCCGCCGATCAAGCGGCGGCAGATGGAAACGAGTGGCGGCTATATGGCGAGAGCGCACCGGCAACGGAAGAAGCGATTGAGGCTGTGATCCGCCAACGGCCCGATGTGCTGCTTCTTACAGGCGACCTGACCAGCGGCGCAGGCCGCGCAAGCGCGGAGGAATTGGCGCAAAAGCTGCAAAAGGTTGAGCAGGCAGGGATCCGCGTATTCGTCATCAATGGCGAAAGCGACATGAGCGGCGGCCTATCCCCCGCCGAATTCCGGGATATCTTCCATGCGTACGGCTACGACGGCGCGGACAGCGCCGCCTACTATCAGCCCCAGCCTTCAGAAGAGGCGGTACAAGGCAGCCTTTCCTATGCGGTTACGCCAAAGCCCGGCATCCGCCTGCTCATGATTGACAGCGAAGCCCATGAACAGGGCGTTGAGGGCGGCGCAATCTCCGACGGGTTAATGAAATGGGTGTTGCAGCAGGCAGATAGAGCCCGGCAAAATGGTGAAACGCTGATCGCTGGCATACACCGCCCCTTATTGGCGCATCAATCCGGCGCCCGATCGGCCTCTTTTAACGGCACGATCCATAATAGCTCCGAAATCGCGCGGCAGTTTGCCAACGCGGGGCTCTCCTATTTTTTCACCGGGCATATGCACGAAACGGATGTTGCGCAATACACCTCTCCGGAGGGGAACTGGCTTTTGGATATGGAAACGGGCTCCCTCGTTACCTATGGCGCTCCGATCCGCACCGCAACGGTAGAAGGCGGGCAAATCACTCTCCAATCAGAGAGCGTCAAGGAAATCACCTGGCAAGGCCAGCGAATCGATTATCAGGAGCATCTGCGGCAATCCCTCTTTTCGGAAACTGCCTTTGCTCGTTATGCGATGCGCTTTTTAGACGGTCCACTCAACACGCTTGAATCGGATGGGCTTAAAAAAGGGGTTGAAACGCTCGCAAAAACCGGCGAGCTCGATTCAGCCCTACAAAAAGCAATTCAATCCGCGCTGCAACAGCCGCTTGCGATCAATCTCAGCGGCAACCTTAACTTGACGCTCCGGCTTGACGGCGCAGACACCGTTCTGGTTGAGAGCTCCGCCTCTTTCCTCCTGCCCGCCCTGCGCATCTCTATTTCCAGCGACCTGATCCCTATGGCGCACGATCTATTTGCCCAATTCGACGACCAATGGCTCACAGCGGACGCCAGCGGAAAGAGCCCGCTCCGAAAGGAGGTGGAGCAAATAGTCGAAAAGCTTTGCAGAAGCGCCCTATCGCAGACCGCCAGCGGCCAGCCTTACACAGTCAGCGATTTCCTTACCGAGCTGATGCTCGCCCACAGCGTTGGGCAGGAAGAGCCAAACGCCAGCTTCTCCGCTCTGCTCGAGCAGCTAAATCCCGCGCTGACCCAGGCGCTGATTACCGAGCAGCTGCTCCCCGCCGCCGCTTCCCTCTGTGACAAAATGCTCAGCGACCTAAAGCTGGACGCCTCCTATTTATCAAGCGGGGCGGGCGCGCTGTGGAAGCCCGCATTGGGAATTGTCTCCTCCATGCGGGCTGGAACACTGGCAAAGCTTGCTGGATTCTCAGCCGCAGACATGCTGAAAAAAGCCTTCACAGACGAAAGAATGCGCCAGATTGGAGCATTTGTTTCCGGCCTTGCAGCCGGCTTTTATGTGGATACGGAAGGGGTGGACGACCGCGTGGACGGCTCCGGCGTGCGGTATAGAGACGGCAGTGGCGTACTGCTGACGGAAATTCCCTCCGAAGCATCTGTTCCGGAAGATTTTGTTCTGTTACAGACCACTGAAGTCATTTCGGCACAACCGGTCTCCCAGGCCGGGCAAACGCGCACTACGGCCACATCTGTGACGGCATCCGCGCTGACGCCAGCCGGACCCTCGGCACTGCCTTCTGCCCCGCTGCGCCCGCCCTCGTCTCCCCCAGCTGCTAAGGCCACCGTTGGAACGCCCTTCGTCACCACCACGCTTCCGGCAATCCTCTTCATGGCAGCAGCTGCCTTTGCGGCATCCGATTACCGGCGTTTTTAAGCGCTGCCATTCCGCTGGGGCGAACGCCTCATCAGTGTGACAGTTTTTTAACAATCTTCCCCTTCAGGTTTAGAGCCTTTGCTACTTGCAAATTATTCCGTCGTGTTATACAATATTTACCGCGTGAAATAGAAAAGAAACGCCCAAAACAGAAGTAGAACACGGGTTGGGGTTTGGCGCCGTGTAATTCTCGCGGCTTGCTGCCCGCCCAGATGAAAGGAATGGTCATTCATGGACGCACTGAACAAAAAAACGATCGAGGATATCGACGTAGCAGGCAAGAAGGTGCTCGTTCGCTGTGACTTCAACGTGCCGCTGAAAGACGGCGTAATCACCAGCGATAAGCGCATTGTCTCCTCCCTTCCCACGATAAAATATCTGCTTGACCACAATGCCAAGGTGATCCTCTGCTCCCACCTCGGCCGCCCGAAGGGCGAGGTAAACCCCGAATTTTCCCTTGCTCCCGTTGCAAAGCGCCTTTCTGAGCTGCTGGGCAAAGAGGTCAAGATGGCTTCCGACGTAGTGGGAGAAAGCGCGCAGGCGCTTGCCGCCTCCCTACAGGACGGCGAAGCGATGCTGCTGGAAAATGTGCGCTTTGAAAAGGGCGAAACCAAAAACGACCCCGAACTGAGCAAGAAATTTGCGGCCCTGGCCGATATCTTTGTGAATGACGCATTTGGCTCAGCGCACCGCGCACACTGCTCCACCACAGGCGTTGCCGATCATCTCCCTGCCGTGTGCGGCTACTTGATCCAGAAAGAAATCTCCGTGATGGGCACTGCGCTTGCCGACCCGAAGCGTCCCTTCGTCGCCATTCTCGGCGGTGCGAAGGTTTCTGATAAAATCGGCGTGATCACCAACCTGATCGACAAGGTGGACACCCTCATCATCGGCGGCGGCATGGCCTACACCTTCTTCAAAGCGCTCGGCCATCCGATCGGCACCTCCATCTGCGAGGAAGATAAGGTTCAGCTTGCAGGCGAAATGATGCAGAAGGCAAAGGAGAAAGGCGTTAAATTCCTCATCCCGGTCGATAATAAGGTCGGCAAGGAATATAAGCCGGACACAGAATCCATGGCTGTTGATTCCGACGATCTGCCGGAGGGCTGGATGGGCCTTGATATCGGCCCGCGCACCGAAGCGCTTTTTGCAGATGCAATCAAAGGCGCAGGCACCGTTGTTTGGAATGGCCCGATGGGCGTTTCGGAGTGGGATAACTTCGCAAGCGGCACCATCGCGGTTGCCAAAGCGGTTGCGGACAGCGGCGCGATCTCCATCATCGGCGGCGGCGACTCTGCGGCGGCCGTGCAAAAGCTCGGATTTGCCGATAAGATGACCCATATCTCCACCGGCGGCGGCGCTTCCCTCGAGTTCCTTGAGGGTAAGGAGCTCCCCGGCATCGCGTGCCTCAACGATAAATAAGAACCTTGCAGGGCGGGAGCGTTCCCGCGCCCTCTGGCGCGGCGCATTCCGCCCTTTGGATGTATCATGATCAATTTTAAAGGAGCGTATCGCGTTATGAACAAGCAACTGCGCAAAGCCGTTATCGCCGGCAACTGGAAAATGAACAAAACCCCCTCTCAAACCACTGCTCTGGTTGAGGAAATGAAGCCCCTTGTAAAGGGCGCCGATTGCGACGTCGTCATCTGCGTGCCATATGTAGACCTACAGGCGGCGATAGAGGCCACAAAAGGCTCCAACATCAAGGTTGGCGCAGAAAATTGCCATTGGGAAAAGAGCGGCGCCTACACCGGCGAAATTTCTACGGAGATGCTCACGGAGATGGGCGTAGAGTATGTTGTGATCGGCCACAGCGAGCGCCGCACCTATTTTGGTGAGACGGATGCGACCGTCCAAAAGCGCGTGCGTGCCGCACTGGACGCAGGCCTCACAGTAATCCTCTGCGTGGGTGAAACGCTCGAGCAGCGCGAGCAGGGTATCACGTTTGAAATCGTTGGCATGCAGACAAAAGTCGCCCTCGGTGGCGTATCCAAAGAGGAGCTTGCCCGCGTAATCATCGCCTATGAGCCTGTTTGGGCCATCGGCACCGGCCGCACCGCTACTTCGGAGCAGGCCAATGAGGTGAACCACTACATCCGCACAGTTGTTGCAGACCTCTACGACCAGGCGGCGGCAGATGCTTTCGTCGTCCAGTACGGCGGCTCAATGAACGCAAAAAATGCGGCGGAGCTACTTGCCCAGCCGGATGTGGATGGTGGGCTGATCGGCGGCGCTTCGCTGAAGGCTGCGGATTTTGCGCAGATCGTGGAAGCCGCTTCCAAATAACCATTGTAACCCAAGCGGGCGGGATGGCAGCCCGCCCGCTTTTCTTTTCAAATTTAGGAGGAACCATTAAATATGAAAAAGCCCCTTGTTTTATGCATTATGGATGGCTTCGGCCACAATCCATCCGACTATGGCAATGCCATCACCGCGGCGAAAACGCCCCGGCTCGACAAGTTGATGGCGGAATGCCCGATGACTTATATTGGCGCCTCCGGCATGGATGTCGGCCTGCCGGACGGGCAGATGGGCAACAGCGAAGTGGGCCACACCAATATTGGCGCAGGCCGTGTGGTTTACCAAGAGCTGACGCGCATCACCAAATCCATCGCTGACGGCGAATTTTTTTGAAAACCCAGCCCTTACCGGCGCGGTGCAGTCGGCAATTGACCATGATTCCGCCCTGCATCTAATCGGCCTAATGTCAGATGGCGGCGTACACAGCCATAACACGCACCTTTGGGCGCTCGTGGAGCTTGCAAAGCGCATGGAGGATGCAGGCGTGCAATGCCTGATCTGCACGGATATCGCGCGCGACGGGATGCTCTCCGGGCCGAATCTCGGGCAGCTTACCCGCATCCAGCGGGCGGTGAAATGCGATATCGTCGCAAGCGGCGGCGTGACAAATCTCAGCGATATTGCCGCCCTGCGGGATTGCGGGCTGTACGGCGCGATCTGCGGACGCTCGATTTATAAAGGAACGCTTTCCCTGCGCGAGGCGATTCAGATTGCAGATATCAGATGACAGCGTTTAGCTATTTGCCTGTCGTCTGATATCTGTTTCGGAAGGAGACATTTTTGTGGATTTATCAAAATATTTTGTAAAAGCGGAGCTCATTCCGGCAATCATCGTCGAAGAGGGCACGAATGAGGTGCTCATGCTCGCTTATATGAACTTGGAATCTCTTGCCAAAACGATGGAAACAGGGTATACTTGGTTTTACAGCCGTTCGCGCCAAAAGCTTTGGAACAAGGGCGAAACCTCCGGTCATACCCAGAAGGTTCTCTCCATCTGTTCGGACTGCGACGATGATACGCTGCTCATCACCGTGCGTCAGACGGGCCCCGCCTGCCACACGGGCAGCCACAGCTGTTTTTATCAAACCATATGGGAGGAAACCTAACCCATGCAGGATGTTTTTCAGGAATTATATAATGTGATCCTTGACCGCAGGGAAAACCCGCAGGAGGGCTCCTATACCTGCTATCTTTTTGAAAAGGGCACGGATAAAATTTTAAAAAAGGTGGCGGAGGAATCGGGCGAGACGATTATCGCAGCCAAAAACGGCGTGAAAGAAGATACCGTTGCAGAGATCGGCGACCTGCTCTTTCACCTGCTGGTGTTGATGGCAAACGAGGGCATCGATGTTTCCGATGTGACGGCAGAGCTTGCTCGCCGCCGTCAGAAATCCGGCAACCTCAAGCAGTTTCATCAGGTGGATAAAAACACCTAATTAGCCATCGTATCCAGATTGATTTATCCCTTGCTGCGAGGTGTGTTGCATGGCTCAGTCAAAGGGGATCTTCAAACCGCGCGAGTGGTACAGGCTCGATAATGCGGCCAAAATTTTTCCAGGGCAGAATACCCAAAAGTGGTCCAATATTTTTCGCCTCTCTGTCGTGCTGCGGGAGAAAGTGGACCCCGCAGTGTTGGAGCAGGCTGTTATTATGACGCTCCCGCGTTTTCCCTGTTTCAATGTCAGGATGCGCAGGGGCTTCTTTTGGCATTATCTAGAAAAAATGATCGTCTGGCTCCACCGATCCAGCCGGATATCCAAAACCCCTGCCACCGTGTGAATTGGCGGGAGAATAACCGTTTTTTATTTCGCGTTTATTACCATGAAAAACGAATTTCCATCGATTTTTACCATGCGCTCAGCGATGCTTACGGCGCCTCCCGCCTGCTGAGCACGATTGCGGCTCAATATTTGCGGCTGATGGGGCATGAAATTCCGCCGGGTGAAGGGGTGCTTGATCTCAACGAGCGGCCCACGCAGGATGAGGTCAGCGATCCCTTTCAGCGCTTCGCCTCCTCAAAGGCCGCACCGCGCCACAAGGTGAATAAATTTGCCTACCACGCAAAGGGCACACGCATGCCTGCGCACATGGTCAATATCACCACCGGCTATATGCCCGTTGACGCATTGAAAAACAAGGCGAAGGAATATGGTGTGACGATTACGGAGTTTATAGCGGCGCTATTGTTAGATGTGCATTACCGCAAACAGCTCGAAGAGCACCGGGGGCGCGGAAAGCTGAAGGATGTAAGCGTCCAAATTCCTGTCAATTTGCGCAACTCCTTTCCCACGAAAACACTGCGCAAATTTTTCGCTTTGCTATTCCGTACGCATTGATCCCAACATGGGAGAGTATACGTTTGCGGAAATCGTTCGGCAGGTTTCCCTCTACCTGCGCTATATCAACAATTCGAAAGAGCTTAACGCCATGATGTCGAGCAATCTCAAGCTCGAGTCGAATCCGTTTATGCGCTTTCTGCCGCTGCCCATTAAAGATTTTTTTATTGGCTTATCGTTTTTGATCACAGGCGAAAAGGCGACCAGCGTGCTGATTTCCAATCTCGGTATCGTGCGTGTGCCAAAGGAGATGGAGGCGTATATCGACCGTTTTGTGCTCATGACTGGGCCCGGCAGACGTAGCGGCTCGCGCTGCGCGGCGGTCAGCTTCCAAAATACGTTTGCGCTGACCTTTGCCAATATCTATCAGGAAAGTGATATTGAGCGGGAATTTTTCACTCGGCTTGTGAAAATGGGCATCCATGTGAAGATCGAAAGCAACCGGGAGCAGATGGAGTAATTTTCATTTTGGGCCGTTGTATGCGGCATCTGGAGGTGCTTATGACTTGTCCTATTGTGTCAATTGCGGCGTGGAGCTAGACGACAGCGCGAAAAAATGCGCACTGTGCGGCGCGCCGGTGCTCAACCCTTATCTCGACGAGCCGGAAGAGGCTCTTCCCCCGCCGTATCCGGATCGGTTGGCACTCCCGGAAGGGACGAACCGGCGGTATATTGCCTTCCTCGTTTCTATGGTGCTGCTTATTCCAAACCTGATTTGTGGCGTGGCAAACCTGCTGATCCTTGACAGCGGCGTCTGGTCGGCTTACATCGTATCCTCCAGCCTTTTGTTTTGGGTGTTTTTCATTGTTCCATTTTTGATGGAAAAACCGCGGCCGCTCGTGTTGTGGCTGTTGGATACGCTTGCGGGCACGCTGTATACCTGGCTTTATTACGTGGTCGGCTGGGGGCCGCGGGGCTGGTTTTTGCATTTGGGGCTTCCGCTGATTTTGGGGCTTTCCGTCATCTCGCTTTTTATGATTTCATGGCTCGGGCGCAAACGGCGCGACTGGCCGCATGTTTCTATCGCTGTGCTGGCAGAGATTACGCTATACGCCGTTTATGCCGATGTGTTGTTTAGCCTGTATCAGCACACGGGCAGGCCGCTGCAATATTCGCTGGTGATTGCGGTGTGCTGCCTTGCACTGATGGCGTTTTTTTATCGCCGTAGCGCGCAATAAGCGCCTTCGTGCCTGGCTTTCTCGAAAGTTTTTTTTATTGATGGATCAAATAAAAATAAAGGATGGTTTTGCACATGAAAGCAAAAACAATAGCGGCCCTTGCGGCATTGACGGCAGGTGCGGGCGCAGCTGCCGGAGGCGCGTATTTGAAACGTAAGAATATTTGCCCGCTGTGTGTGGCAAAGAAGCTCATTGCGCAGACGCAATTGCATGTGACCGCGACGAAGCATTATGACAACGGCGTGGCGTTGACTCCGCCCATGGGCTGGTCAAGCTGGAACACCTTCCGGCAGAAGATCGACGAGCAGATCATTCGGGAGACGGCCGCTGCCATGAAGTCCTCCGGTCTGGTTGAAATGGGGTATCAGTATCTCAACCTGGACGACTGCTGGCAGTCTTCCATTCGAGATGAAGAGGGGAGGCTTCAGGGCGATCTCACAAATTTTCCGAGCGGAATTAAAAAGCTGGTGGAGGATGTAAATGCCCAGGGCATGAAGCTTGGGCTCTACACCTCCAACGGCACGCTGACTTGCGAGGATCTGCCCGCTTCGCTCGGCCATGAGGAGACGGACGCGCGCACGCTCGCGGAGTGGGGTGTGGAATATTTTAAATACGATTTCTGCCACAATGTGCAGATTCCGACGAAAGCGCCCTGCATTGATCAAATTTTCATCGGCAAGGCAGGCGAGCGGGATGCGTTTGCGCTCCAGGCGGAGGATGCGCTGCTGGAGGGCCGCGCCTGCGTGATTGAGGATAGCGCGCTCGACAGCGGCAAATACGTTGCCGGCCTGGATGCCAATCAAGGCGCAATCACCTTCCAGAATGTCACGGTGGATCAGGCGGGCGAATATGTGCTGACCATCGGCCTGCGCAAAAAGGATAATACCGCAAAATTCTGCATGGTTACAGTCAACGGGGTGGATCAATACCATGTGGATGTTCCTCCCACAAAATCCTGGAGTGCAACTGGGCGCATCCAGGTGCGTGTGCAGCTCAAGGCGGGTGGAAACACAGTGAAAATTCATAACCCCGTTGCTTCTCGCTTTGACAGTGCTGCCCTGCAATATCAGAACATGGGCGTTCAGCTCAAAAAGGCAACCAAAGAATATGCGAAACGCACCGGTCAGCCAGAAAAGCCAATCGTCTATTCCATTTGTGAATGGGGCTGGAATAAGCCCTATCAATGGGGCCGCGAAGCGGGCAACCTCTGGCGCACCACGCCGGATATCCAGGCCAATTGGGTTTCGATGCTGGGCATCTATGAGCGTAACGTCCGGCTCTATGCCCATGCGGGCCCCGGCGGATGGAATGATCCTGATATGCTAGAGGTCGGCAACGGGAGCCTGACCTTTGAGGAGAACAAGAGCCACTTTACCCTTTGGTGCATGATGGCCGCGCCGCTGATTCTCGGAAACGATATCCGCAAATTCATCAAAGCGGACGGCACTGTGGATGAGGAGAATAAAACGCTCTCCATCCTAAAAAACCGCGAGGTGATCGCCATTGATCAGGATCCGCTGGGCGTGCAGTGCCGCCGTGTGCGCAAGGATGGACTGGTGGATATTCTTGTAAAACCTTTGGAAAACCGTGAGCTGGCAGTCTGCTTCTTCAACAAGGGACCGTCGGAAAAGCAGGTAGAGGTGAGCTTGCGCGCGTTGGCAAACGAGGGCTTCGTCGACCTGCCGTATGCGGATGGTTATGAGGTGAAGGAGCTCTGGACAGGGCACGAGGCGCAGGTGCAGGATGCGCTGTCAGGTTATGTGCCGAAGCATGGGGTGAAGCTGTTCCGTGTGAAGGCGGCGGAGTAAAGCAAAAACTGATATCTGACAAAAAATCGGGCAGCCATCCTAAAATGGATCGACCTGCCCGATTTTTGTGCTAGTATTTCATTGTGGCGCTACCGGCAACGGCAGGCGGTTTACTCCGGCGGATTCACGACCGCCAGCCCCCAAAAGGGGGTGATGCTGATGATGCAGCATTTTGCATTGCAATACGTTACATATGAAAATCTTTTTGGTTTTTCGCTTGGAATGATTGGCGTGGCAGGGCTTGTTCTGGTCGTTTTTCAGCCTAAAAAGAAAGCAGCCGCCCAACCCTTACAAAGTTAGCGGCTCTTTCTCAAACGCTTGTGGGATGGGGGCGAACCGTCTAAGCGGTAGCGCCGCCACATCCTTTTATCCTTCCTGTTTCCATTTGTCAACAGAACCCCATAGACAAAGGGGAGCCGCATTGCTGCGCGGCTCCCTGCTGCTTTTTACTGGATTTCAATTTTCTTAACTTCGGGTTTGATTTCCGGCGCTTTCGGTCAGCTCCAAGGTCAGCACGCCGTTTTCATAGCCGGCCTTGATTGCGTCCACATCGATGCCGGATACGTCAAACCGGCGTTCATACGCGCCGTAGTAACGCTCTTGGCGGACAAAGGCTTTCTTTTCATCCTTGTTCTCTTTTTCCTCTTTGTGCTCGGCGCGGATGGTAAGGTAATTGTCGTCAAGGTCGATATGAATATCTTCTTTGGCAAAGCCCGGCAACTCGGCTTCCAGCACATAATGGTCGCCTTTATCCTGAATATCAGTACGGAAGCTCGCAAGTGAGCGGTTCATACCCTTGAAGAACTCTTTTTCAAAATTGTCAAAGGAATCCAGCAAACTTCTTTCATAACCAAAAGGCATCAGATCAAACATAAAACATACCTCCTAAAAAATTTTCATTTGATTGTGCGTTTTGCTCAGAAGAGACTTAATTGTTTAGAACATGGCGACCGTCTTCCTTCGTTAGTTTTGTATTGTCTCTTGTTCCGCTTGGAACAGTTTTTATTGTACCCGGGGATTGTTAAAAAGAATACATGAGGTGTGAACGAACTGTAAATATTAGCACTCTATTATTAAGAGTGCTAATTTTGCGCTTCGTTTGATCTATTTATGTAAAGCTGAATATGTAAACGATACGATTTTCAAGCCGCAAATATGATAGGTTCCGCGGTCAATTGAAAGCATACAATAGCGGCTCCTTTTTCCCCGACGTCCTTCCAAGCTTTTCTCTTGACAGAATTCCAAAATCCTCCTACTATTGATGGTAAGCAGAGAAAATTGATTGCCTATATATCGGCACAAGGAGAGGGCTCCATGATTGACTACGCTGATTTTTTTTCCTTTTTGGAGGGATTTGGATGGCCCGCAGCGCGACACCCTGCGCAATGCGATTACCCTGCGCCATGTTTCCAAGGGGGCTGTCTTGCACAACGGCTCGGAGGATTGCGTGGGCCTATTTCTTGTGTTGAAGGGCCAGCTGCGCGCCTATATCGTCTCCGACGAAGGTCGGGAGATCACGCTTTACCGCCTGCTGGAGCGCGATATGTGCCTGTTTTCCGCCGCCTGCATGATGAACAGCATCCAGTTTGATATCACGATTTCCGCCGAACGGGAGAGCGAGGTGCTGCACATCCCCACAAAGGCGTATCAGGCGCTGATGCTGCAATCCGCCCCGGTGGCGAATTATACGAACGAATTGATGGCCTCGCGCTTTACCGATGTGATGTGGCTGCTCGACCAGATTCTCTATAAACGGTTGGACGCGCGTTTGGCTGCTTTCCTCCTGGAAGAGAGCGGGCTGGATGATACGAAGGAGCTTCGGCTCACGCATGAGGTGATCGCGCATCACCTCGGCAGCGCGCGGGAGGTTGTCACACGCATGCTCAAATATTTTCAGGCGGAAGGCGTGGTTGCACTCTCGCGCGGGGGCGTTGCGATCTTAGATGAGCGGAAGCTTGCTCATCTGGCGAAGGGGAGCTTGCGCTGACCAATTTGATCCAAACCCAAAGAATTGTGATATTATCACGGAAACTACAAGCATTTTGGCATATCCTATGAATGTAAACGGGCGAAGCAATATCGTCCGAGGCGAAAGGAGTTTTCAAAATGTCTGTTTTTTACTGTTACACAGGATAATTTTGAGCGCGAGGTTCTCGCAGCCGAGAAGCCCGTGCTGGTTGATTTCTGGGCGCCCTGGTGCGGCCCGTGCCGCATGCTCTCGCCGGTCGTCGACGAGCTGGCCGAGGAACACAGCGGCGAAGTGTATGTCGGCAAGGTCAATATCGACGAGGAGCCGGAGCTTGCAACCCGCTTCGGCGTGATGAGCATCCCCACAGTTATGCTGTTTAAAGGCGGGGTTCCGGTTTCCACCTCTGTCGGGGTTAAGCCAAAGCATGCGCTGGAAGCTATGCTGAAATAAAGCGAGGGAAAGGGGCTGCTGATGCGGCCCCTTCTTGTTATCTTACTGGAACGGGAATCGAGAAAGAAGGGATTGTTAATGAAGGTAGTTATTATTGGCGGCGTCGCGGGCGGCGCGACGGCTGCGGCAAGGCTGCGCCGCCTAGATGAGCAGGCAGAAATCATTATACTGGAGCGCAGCGGCTACATCTCCTATGCCAACTGCGGCCTGCCCTACTACATTGGCGGGGAGATCACAGACAGGGAGGCGCTCACCCTGCAAACGCCCGCAAGCTTTTGGGCGCGCTTCCGCATTGAGGTACGGGTGCACAACGAAGTTACGGCGATCCACCCGGAGCGGAAAAACGTTACCGTGCGTCGCCTTGACGATGGCGTTGTGTATGAAGAAGCGTATGATAAGCTGATCCTCTCGCCGGGCGCAAAGCCTGTGCGCCCAGCGCTGCCCGGCATAAACGACAGCCGAATTTTTACGCTGCGCAATGTAGAGGATACCTTTGCTATTCACGCCTTTATCGAGCAGAACGCGCCGCGCCGCGCGGTTGTGGCGGGAGGCGGCTTTATTGGCCTTGAGATGGCGGAGAACCTGACCCAGCAGGGGATCGAGACGACTATCGTCGAGCGCATGGAGCAGGTGATGGCCCCGCTTGATTCTGATATGGCGTGTAGCGTTCATGCCTACCTGCGCGAGAAGGGCGTCAATCTTCGCTTGGGTGAGACAGTCGCTGGTTTTACCTCGAACGAAGCAGGGCTGCGCGTCAGGCTGGAAAGCGGCGATTCCGTATCCGCCGATTTTGTGATCTTGGCGCTCGGCGTTGCGCCGGATACCGCTCTGGCGAGGGGCGGCCGGGCTCGCGCTCGGCGTCAGGGGCTCCATTGCCGTCAACGACCGGATGCAGACCTCAGACCAGGATATTTACGCGGTGGGGGACGCGGTGGAAAGCGTGCACTTCGTCTCTGGGGAGAAAACGCTTGCCGCGCTTGCCGGGCCCGCCAATAAGCAGGGGCGTATCGCGGCAGATCAAATCTGCGGGCGAGAGAGCCGCTACCATGGCGTGCAGGGCTCTTCGGTTTTGAAGCTTTTCGATATGACTGTGGCGGCAACCGGCCTTAACGAGGCGGCAGCGCGCGCTGCGGGGATTGCGTTTGACAAAACGGTTACCTTTTCCGCCTCGCATGCAACGTATTATCCCGGCGCGACCAATATGACGGTGAAAACGCTCTTTTCCCCGGAAACGGGCAGGCTGCTCGGCGCGCAGATCGTGGGCTTTGAAGGGGTGGATAAGCGCATCGACGTGCTGGCCGCCGCCGTGCGGATGGGGATGACCGGCGAAGCGCTCACAGAGCTGGAGCTTTCCTATGCCCCGCCGTATTCCTCCGCGAAGGATCCGGTCAATATGGCTGGGTATGTGATCGAAAACGTCCGTTCCGGCCTTGTGCGGCAATACCATTGGCACGATGTTGAGGCCCTGCCGCGCGATGGCAGCGTCATCCTGCTCGATACGCGCACCCCGGCGGAGTACGGAAGAGGGCATATCGAGGGGGCGGTCAACCTCCCGCTGGATGAATTGCGCGAACGGCTGCCTGAGCTGGAACGCGGTAAACCAATCTATGTGAATTGCCACAGCGGGTTGCGCAGCTATCTTGCCTGCCGGATTCTCATGCAAAACGGCTTTGAATGCTACAACCTCTCCGGCGGCTACCGGTTCTACCAGATCGTCATACATGAGCGGGAGGACCATCGCCCGGCGTACCCTTGCGGCCTTCCCATAAAATAATAGACGATTATTGATTTTGTAACTTCGTCACGGCATTTTTTCCTGATGGCATATTCTTTAGACACAGCGGGAAATCAAAATAAAAGGTGGATCACGGTTTAAAAATAATGATTTCAAGCTGGAAATTTTGCCCCTACTCATTTAAAGAACGAGAATTTGACGAAACCTGGGCAAAACGTTCCGCCTTGCAGAGACGGGAACGAAACACGTAAGCGCCCCAAAAAGGGGCTGTTGCAAACGGTAGCTTTTCGCCGTTCGCAACAGCCCTGTTTTTCTTTCAAGCGCGCAGCGAGGTCAGTATGAGATCGCCCTGCATGACCTCCAGCATCATCTGGGCGTAGAGACGGAAGCCTTCGGAAAAATATTCGCAGCAGGAGTGCTCGCATAGCTTCTGGTTGGCCTGTGCAAAGGCTACAAACAATTCCTTTTCTTTTCCGTTGAGCGATTGCTCCAATTGCAGGGCGAAATCATAGTAAGCGGCCTGGTCTTTTTCGGTGTCCGAACCGGGGATGGGTGGTTTTTCACTGGGGCATAAGTTTCCGTAATAGAGCGCTTCCAGAATGCTTTGCATAATAATGATCTCCTTTCAATCGCCGCAATGCTTGAAAGGGTTTGCAGCATATGGTATGATGTTTATGCTGCAAAATGCCTTTGGCATTGGCGGTACTGGAAGTGGCTGTGTCTTTGACGGGATGTGAGCCGCTTCCTTTCATTTTTTCAAGAGATAGGTACTTGAAAAAGGAAAGCACGTCTTTATGTGCTTTCGTCTTCGAGGCGACCGTACCGGGGGGAAGCGGCATATCCTTTTGCTCTGGGTGCTGCTTCTCCATGCTCGATTATACGTCTTCCAACAGTTTCAAAATTGCGCGGCGGACTGCTTCTGCTTGATTGATATTGTGTTTTTTACAGTATTGATCAAGTATTTTTTTGTGTCGATATCGATTCGAGCAGTCACGCGGCTGATTTTGGGACTGTCGGTCGGACACCCCATTTTGGCAGCCAATTTTTCACCTCCTACTTTTGGCTAACAAAATTACAACACTTATGTTAGCCAAAAGTTAAGCGCTTGAATCGTTTTTTTGAGCGGTGTGGCTGGGAGGTATGATTCAGAAGGAAGCAGAGTGCCTAGTTTCGCTGACGCGACTGCATTTTGAGGGTAGTTTTGAATCAAGGATGTGGAGGAATGCGCTCATGCCGCGCGGTATATATCCCTGCGCGGCCTGATCCCCATCCCTCTCCCAAGCTCAAAACGCGGGAAAGCATGTTTCGATTCCGAAAACGTTTGCGTTTTTTCTTGACACAAATGCGGCGGCCTCCTATACTGAAAGTATCGATTTCAAACGGGAGGCATCCATATGGCAGAACAGACCCCATTGACCCTGACGGTCGTTTCCGATATCCATTATTATTCCAAAAAGACCGGCACTTCCGGCAAAGCGTACGAGGCGGCCAACGCCAAAAGTCAGAAGCTGCTCGCGGAGTGCCCCGAGGTGCTGGAGGCCGCCTTCCGCCAGATCGCCAAGGATGACAGGAGCGACATTGTGCTCGTCTCCGGCGATACCACCAACAACGGCGAGGTGGAGAGCCATCGGGAATGCATTGCCCTACTGAATACGCTGAAGGAGGCCGGCAAACGCGTCTATGTGATCACCGCGACGCACGATTATCAGGATTCCGGCGAGACGGACGGCTATGTGGGCGACGAAAAGGTCAAGGCGCCCGCCTTGCATAGGGAAGAGCTATGGGAGCTGTACCGCCCCTTTGGGCCGGACGAGGCGATCGCCGTGCACCGGGAGAGCATGAGCTACATTGTCCAACTGGCGGAGGGGTATCGGCTTTTTGCGCTGAATGACGATTCTAACGGAGCAGGGAAGAGCGGTTTCTCTGAGGAATGCTTCGCCTGGATTGCCGAGCAGGCGCGCAAGGCAAGGGAGGAGGGGCAGTTTATCATCGCCATGACGCATCACCCCATGCTGTCCCCTTCGCCGTTTTATTCAATCATCGGGGCGGGGGATATGATGGGCGGCCATGAAAAGCGCGTGCAGCAGTGCGCGGATCTTGGCATCCAGTTCATGCTGACCGGGCATTCGCATATTCAGGATGTCTCCTATGCCATCAGCGAGGCGGGAAATATTTTTTATGATCTGAGCACTCCCGCCCTCTGCGGGTATCCCGGCACGATCCGGATGCTCACGCTTGACCCGGCGGTAGGGGAGGTCCGGCTATCCTCCGACTTCATTACCGAACCCGTAGCGCTCAATTTTGGGGGGCGTACCTTACAGGAGCATTTTGAAACGCAGTTTATCGGCATGATCCGCGATGTGATTCTTGCCGCGGGATCGGATATCAATCGATTTGCCGATATGGCCACGGCCTTCAGCGTGAAAAAGAAGCTCAGCTACAGGATCGGATGGCTGATCAAAGGCCCGGCCAAGTTTCTCGCCAACCTGAAGATCGGTACGGTGGGGAACTGGACGCGGGCGGAAACAGGCCTCTCCAAGGCGGATTACGCTTCGATCAAGGAGGAAAAGGCGCTTGATTTCATCATCTCTCTCGTGCTTGGCCTCTATGGCGGAGACGCCCCCTACACGCCCGATACGCCATACTATAAAATCACCTGCGGGATGCTGAATATCATTGATTCCATTCTCCGGGCGTTACATATCAACCTTGGCAAGCTGGTCAAGGGGGGCGAACAGTGTGCGTTCCCTAGTGGAGCCGCTGCTTTATAACGCCGGCGTCTGCGACGAAAAAGCAGTGCTGCCCATCTATCCGGTTGCTGATGCAGGCGATCCGGAGGCGGTCGCGCTGCGGGAGGCGGCAAAAAAGGCGCGCCCGCTTCCGCTGCCGGAGCAATATCCGGATACAATACGGCCGAGCCGCAAAGGGGTTCCAGCCGTGCTGCTTGCCGCGCTTTGCCTTGTGCTTTTACTTCCATTTTTGATCGTCTTGCTGCCGGCTGGCTTTTTAGTCAATCAGCTTCGGTTTGCCAAGAAAGCGAAGGAATAACTGCTTTGACCAGAAAGGCACTATGGGCGCATGGGAATTCAAGCATTTTTCGTAATGCCAGTGAATAGGGGGATAACGCCGCCAAAGGTTTCCAGGCGCACACTGACTGTGTTCTCGGGCTCAGCTTGCGCCGGCCTGTGGCCTTGTCATCCTGCAACGATAGCCCGTTAGTTGAAAACAGCTGCTGCTCCTGTCCACTAATTTATGGAGGGTAAATACCGAATTTTTAAAGAACCTGTTATAAAATGCTCTGCATTTTATAACAGGTTCTTTTAGTCTTATTTAATGTAACGAATTATCACATAATTAGTTTTCAATTCGAAAATATGATGCAAAGTGAAACATCACTTCTGTAAGGATTGACAAAAAAGATCGAGATCATATAAAGTATAAGAGGTATTTTCAACAATTTATGAGGGGGAATCAAGAAGGTATGAATATCAAAGACACAGCGATTGGCGCTGTGAAGGAGGTCACATCCCACTGGAGCAAGCCGGGCAAGGGAAATTTTGTATCCTATAAAGAGGTGCTTAACCTTGGCCTCGGCGGGATGGGCCAGCAGTTCGTCATGATTATGACCGGGTATCTGAGCCTGTCCGCGGGCAACACGCTGCTCGGCTCCACGCTCGGCCTGCGCCCGATGCACCTGCAATATATGGCGATGGTGCAAACGGTGCTGGGCATTTTTTTCTGCATTTTGCGCGGCAAAATTGTGGATAACACCCGCACCCGCTACGGGCGTTTCCGCCCCTATATCGCCCTGATGGGCTTCCCGATTGTGTTGCTCACCGCAATTTTTATCTTTTTGCCGTTTGAAACGATGGGGTATACCAGCAGGCTGATTGCTTCCTTTGCCTTTGCAATCACGGTCAGCATGGTCTTGCCCATGTTTACAGATACCTACAGTGAGCTGCAAACCGTGATCACACCGAATTCAGAAGAGCGCACAAAGGTGCTGGCGATCAACTCCTTGATCTATTCGTTTGCGCCCACGGTAGCGTATTTTATCATTCCCCTGCTCTCTCAGCTAACGGGTGGTTATACGGATATCCGGACGTATCGCTACATCATCGTCCCCATGGCGGTGCTGGGCGTCAGCCTGAATCTCTTTACCGCTTTTGGCTGCAAGGAGCGCGTCGTCACATCGCAGAGCTATGTGCAGAAGGTCGGCGTGCTCGAAGGCGTGAAGGAGATTTATAAGAACAAACACTGGTGGCTGCGCACCGTGGCCGGCTGGATCGGCTTTCTGGAGAGCGCCTGCGGCGTGATCTTTGGTTGGGTTTATATTTACGGTACGCAGGATATGACGACTTACGCATTTTTGACCACTGTGCTCGGCAGTGCCTCCGGTATTGCCATGGTCATCACACCGTTTCTGATGAAAAAACTCGGCAACCGGACGCTGCTTCTGGTACATAACGGATTGAATGTTTTATTTGTCACCATGATGACGTTCACCTTCCGGATTCCGTTGCTCTTTTTCATCTTTCTGTATTTAAATTCGCTTGTCAATGCCCTTTCTATTGTGTACAATCAGGCGATGCATTCTGAGGTGAAGGATTACCAGCAGTATATCAGCGGCAAGCGCATGGATTTTATGTTTGGCGTCGCGGGCCTAATTGGCACGCCGGTTACAATGCTGACAGGCCTTGCGATTCCCTATGTTTATGAATGCATGGGGCTGACGACGAATTACGATATCCTTTATGATCCGAATGTGCGCAATACGATGTTTTACATCCTCTGCCTGCTCTCCATTGTTGGCGCGATCATGAATTTGATTCCCTTCTCGTTTTATAGCTTATCGCGTGAGAAACATCGCAATATCATCAAGGTGTTGCGCTACCGCGCCCTGTTTGATGATTATGAAAACGATTGCCTGAACGCGGAGGAGATTGTAATTGCGATTGACGGCATTCGGGAGGGCTATGATATTCTCAATGCGCCGGCGCCTGATTTAAAAGCGCTGAAGGCGAAGGTCAAAGAAGCCAAAGCACTGCCTGTGGAAAAGCCGGAGATAGCAACGGCCACACGCAAGGAGGCAAAGGCTGCGCGCAGGATGGCAAAAACAAAGCACAAGGAAGCCGTCCGGGCGGCGCGCGCAAGCGTGCAGGCGGGGAAAAAGCTGATGGAGCAGAAAAGAGCCGTGCCGATCTTGATCGATGAACTGACGAAGTTCCAAAAGCCGGAAAATATTCGCCGGGTAGAGCGCGCGAAGGATCTTGTTGCAATCGGCCTGACACAGTTGAGCGGAATTCATTCTACCGTCTTAGAGGAGGCCAAAATGCTGCCCGCCGTAACCAAAGAGGAAAAAACGATACGCACTTATGAAATGAAGCGCGCAAAGGCCATGCTGAAGATGGCGAAAAAAATCCGCAAAAATTATCCCAATGGTATCTGCGAGCCTAATCCGGCAACGTTGAATGCTGCACTTGATATGCCCTACACAACGAAGGAAGAGAGCCGCGCCCGAGCCAAGGCTTTGAAGGCGGCGGAAAAAGAGCTCCAGCTCTTCCATACAACGGTGAAGCCCTATCAGGACGCGCAGAAGCTTGTGCGCGACGAGCGGGTGAGCCGCACGATCTATCCGGAGATTGAAAAGATGTATGACGGCGCGCGCGCCGAACTGGAGCAAATGGAACAAGAAGCGCAGAAGGAAACGGCGGTAGCCGGGAGGGGGAAATAACGATGAAGAAAACAGCGATTAGGGCTCTTTCTCTGCTATTTGCCGCCTCGCTGCTAACCGCAGGCCTGACGGGCTGCACGCAGGAGTTAGAGGGGGCCGAGCTTACGAAAGCCTACGAAACGGCGGTGCAAAACGCTCTGGCGGAAGATGTTTATTATTGGAAGGAAACAAAGCTGAAAGGGAAAAACACGGAATCCTGCCAGGTCAATGTGTTTGCTGGGCAGGGGAGCAATTATGAGCCTTTGCGGGATGAAAACGGCGCCTATTCGGAATATAAAATTAACCTGCAACAGACTAGCAGTCAGCCCCAAAAGGCGGTTCGGATTTACTGCGGCCTCTCACAGGGCAAGGAGAAAAAGGATGAGGCGAAAAACTATCTTTTTACGCAAACCTTGGAGGAGGGGCAGATCGTCAGCTGCGTCAAGCAGCCGATGACAGCGGCGGAATATTATCAGAGCGAGGCATTTGCACCGTATCTCCTCTCTTCCCGTATCGCAGAGCTGAAAGAGCTGACAGTAGCGGATATGGATTTCAGCATTAAGGACGGGCAGGCAGAGCAAAAGGTAAATGTGACGGAGCTGATTTTTAAACCGACGGATGCATATCTTGCCCGTTATGAGCAAAAATACGGCAAAAAGTCGCTGTTCGAGGGGGCCAAAAAGGTATCCATCGAGATTGCCTATGACAGGATTGCACATATCATTGTTTATGCGGAGGAAAAATTGGACAGCAATTTATCTGTGGAGATCGAACAGTATAAATTCGAAGTGGTTTATCTTGGACCAAAATTTGATGTTCCGGTTTATAATCAAAAGGTCAAGGACGACAGCACGAAAAAGGAATTCGACTGGGTAGATGCTGTATAATCGATGGAAGTTTGGAAGTTTAAATCGTATTAACGCGATGCGGGGGCGCTCTGCAACCAAGCAGAGCGCCCCCGCAATTGTCAGGAGGGATGTGGCCGCATTCACAGCGAAGGGTGTGCTGTTGCGGCGCGTTATTGTTAAAAACGCCTCCAGCAATCCCGCTGGAGGCGTGTCGTATTGGATTCTAATTTGTTTGGAAACGAGCTTAGCTTCCGCTCTTCGCAGTCGTACCGCCGCCTATGCTGCCAATGATATCGCCAATTCCATCCAAAATGTTACCCGCATCCTGTTTCGACTCGTTTTCCTTCGCGTCTACTAAGCCGGAGACGAGTTGGCCGATATTGATTCCCAACGCGTTTGTGTCAATTCCCTGCCCAAGCAGATAGTTGTTAATCTCGCCGAGGTTATCCATGGAAAGAGAGCCTGTAAATCCACCCAGGATTTGAGAAATATCTGCGCTGCTGGGCTTTTTGGTAGTGCCGGCGGGTTTGGTGGTTGAAGAGGAGCCGTAACCCGCGTTAGGGGAAGCGGCGGTGGGCAACCGGTTTGCTGCCTGATATCCACCCAGATAGGAGTTTCCACTGCCTATGTAACTGCCGCCGGAGGAAGATTTCGTGGTTGCCTCCGCAGGCTCCGCCGTGGTGGAGGGAGCTGAAATGCCATCGAAGGTATACTGTTCTACACTGGCCTTCGTGCCAACTGTGGGCATATTGTCCTCTTTCTCCTTCTTGGAACAGCCGAAAAAGGAGGCGGCAAGCGCCAAGGCAAGGAGCAGGGGAATCACCTTCCATCCGTTCTTTTTCATCAAAATGACCATCCTTTCTTTTCACACTGCAATATCCGTCTGGGAGTTCAATCGAGCAGAATGCTGAAACAGCCCTATATCCTGTTCACATCCGCGCCCTGCTCTTCATATTTTTGAATCATCAATTTTGCCGCTTTATAAATATCCCCACAGCCAAGCGTGATGACCAAATCGCCTTTCTGTGCGTGATCAACCACGTATTGCGCAACCTCGTCGAAGGTGTTGAACCAGACGCTGCCGGGGATCTTTTCGGCTAGCTGGGCGGTATAAACGTTGTAGGTGTTGCGCTCGCGCGAGCCCATAATCTCCGTCATAACAACGTGATCCGCCATACTGAGGACCTGTGCAAAATCATCCATCAGCAGATAGGTGCGGGAATAAGTGAAAGGCTGGAACACAGCCCATACCGCATTATACCCCATTTTAAGCGCCGCTTCAAGGGTGACGCGCAGCTCCACAGGATGGTGCGCATAATCATCCGCAATGGTTACGCCATTGCAGACGGCCAGCTTCTCAAACCGGCGGCCCGCGCCGTGAAAGCTTTCCAACCCGGTAATGCACTGCTCAATCGTTGCACCGGCCTGCACGGCGGCGGCAATCGCCGCAAGGGAATTGGGCACATTATGCATCCCAGGCACGTCGAGCCGGACATGGCCGACCATTTTTCCCCGGCAAAGGAGATCATATTCCGGATAAGCACCGCGGTGCACTTGGAGATTGGCCGCGCTGTAATCGTTACCGCCGCCAAGCCCGAAAGTAACCACCTCTTTTTGAGCCAGCAAATCCGCAACCGCTTGACGGGTATTCCTATCATCCCCGTTGATAATCAGCGTTTGGGCCATGGAGGCAAACTGGTGAAAGGAGCGATAATGCCAAGCGTTTTAAAATAGTCAAGGTGATCTTCATCAATATTCAAAATCACAGCAACATCCGGTGAAAGGCTCAAGAAGGTATCTGCAAACTCGCAGGCTTCGCAAACCAACGTATCACTGTGGCCGACGCGGCCGTGGCTGTCGATCAGCGGCAGCCGGCCTCCGATTACGGCGGAGGGGTCGAGCTCCGCCATGATGAGAATTTGCGCGAGCATCGAGGTAACGGTGGTTTTGCCGTGCGTACCGCAAACGCCAATGCAGTTGGAATACATGCGCGTGACTGCGCCGAACAGTTTGGCACGCTCAAAAGTTGGCACGCCCAGCGTTTTTGCGGCACAAAGCTCCGGGTTATCATCGAGCAGGGCGGCGGTGTATACGACCATTTCGGCGTTTCCAATGTTTTCCGCACGGTGCCCCATGGATACCGGTACGCCCAGCGAACGGAGTTTGGTCAGGTTGTCGCTTTCATTGTTATCAGATCCGGTGAGCGTGTAACCCTCCTTCAGGAGAATTTCTGCGAGCGGGCACATCCCCGCTCCGCCGATGCCGATCATATGGATCCGTTTAACCTGTTTCAATAGCTCGTCAATTTCGTACAATGCTGCCACCTCAATTTTCTTTGTTAAAAATCGGCTCTTTACACCCGGCTTCGGGGAAAATACCGATGGATGGTACGCCCTGAAACGTATTTTATTATATTGCATCTTGGCGCGGAAATAAACACTTTTTTTCGATAGTATGCCATTTATTGTGTGTTGGGAAAAACTTCTACCGAATCCGTTTTGAACTGTTTCACGCCGCCTTATGCGCAGCATAGCCAGCGGTACCTTTATTATACAATAGAATCCAGATGATTTGGATAGGAAAAATATTGAAATTAAAAAGGATTATAGAGCTAGAGCATGTGTCGTAGGTTATCCCTGTCATTTGTGCCGGGGCTACGCTTAACAATAGGGCAATGCCGTTTGATACACGATACGGCTCAGTGGCTGTCGCCGGTGATACAACGCTAGAAAGAAGTCCGAGGCATGGGAAGCCCCATGCCTCGATTTGCATTCATGGTGTGTCCGGCTGCCGGTTGAAAGCGAGCTTACTGACCGGGAAGGCCGTTTAGCGGCAATGCTTGTCGAAAGAGGGATTGCACGCATAGAAGTTCTTAGAGTTCATTTTATCGGTTGCAAGTCGAAGTCCCTCTCCAAATCTTTGATAATGGACAATCTCACGCTCACGCAGGAATTTAATCGGATCACGGACGTCCGGATCGTCGACCAGACGCAGAATGTTGTCGTAGGTCGTCCGTGCTTTTTGCTCAGCAGCCAGGTCTTCATGAAGATCTGTAATCATGTCGCCTTTACTCTGCATATAGGCAGCTGTATACGGCACGCCGGCAGCAGAAGCAGGATAAACACCAGCCGTATGGTCGACAAAGTAGGTGTCAAAACCGCTCTTTTTAATTTCATCTTCACTTAAATTACGAGTAAGCTGATGAACAATGGCGCCGATCATTTCAAGGTGCGCCAGTTCTTCTGTACCAATATCCGTCAGCAATCCTTTCAATTCCGCATATGGCATCGAATAGCGCTGTGACAGATAACGCAATGACGCACCAAGCTCACCGTCCCCTGTGCGGATTTTATTGCGCATCAGCTTGCAAAGGGAAGTGGAATCGAATAGAAAGTTTGGATTTTAAAAAGAAAAATTTTACAGTATCAATGGTTTTCTGTATTAAAAAATGTTGTAAATGCTTCTATTTTTGTTGTAGAAAGCAATCAATATTCTTATAAAAAATATTGATTGCAGTTTTTTTCTTGACTTTATTTTAGAAGAGTTCTATAATAACTACAAAGAATAGACTAATTAAATCCTAGAGATTGATTATGAATTGTCGATTTCATACATAGCGAAGGGGAAAAACACATGAGCTATATCGCGCAGGGACTCAACAACTATACGAAAACCTACTCTAATAAGCGGACAGGCTTTTCGGTGGGCTATTATACTGTTTCTCAGGTAAAGGCGCTCTATCCACAGGGGGATTATCAACTGGCCGCCCAGATCGGCGCCGGCGTCAAAAAAAATGCGCCGGATACGCTGGCCTACAATGGAAAAACAGAACCGGCCGCTCCTTACAAGAAAAATCCGCTGCATCGCACGGCTGGCTATATCAGTTGCGGCGAAAAGCAGTTTGTCGCGGTGAAGAAGAACATTGTTTGGCTATGGATTTTGCTGCTGGTTCTTTTGCTGGCGCTGATTTTTGGCATACAGTATGCGGCGAATCATTGGGATGAGATGTTCCCGGATCAGCCTGCGGTTGCTTCTACAGATCCCAAAGGCCAAGTGGATCAAAATATCGTAGAAGGCGATATTACGCTAAGCACCAAGAAAAAAATTGATACCAAGGGGAAAACCATCAAACTGCCGGGCATTACCTCAATGAAATTTAAGGCGGGGCAAACGGAGCAGGAGTTTGTGCTTCGCAATCCGGAAGGGAATCCCTGCTACTTTAAATTCCAGATTATTTTGGATAAAACGGGCGAAATTTTGTATGAATCGAATCTCGTTCCGCCAGGATATGCAATTGCAAAATTTCATTTAAGGCGCGCAATGGATGCAGGCAGCTATAAAGCTACAGTGAAATATTTAACCTATTCATTCGATGCGGAGCAAAACCGGCTGAATAACGCGCAGGTAAAAACAACGATTACAGTGGAATAAACCTATGATTGGCAGGATCACAGGCCAAAAGGAGAAAATTTATGAACGGGGGTCGTTCGGAATGAAACAAAGGATGAAATATAGCAAACGTTGCCTTGCGGTTCTGCTTGCGATACTGATGCTGCTTGCGGCCGCGCAGCCGGTGTCGCTTGTGGCTGCGGCGGCAGGGGATGATCCGGACCCGCAATTTGGCGAGGGCGCGGCACGCGCACGCTATACCACGAGCGGTACGTTGGAGATTTCTTTTCCTGAGGCGCAGGCGATAGCAGGCGGGATTTCTTACTATGCGGATTTTTATGATTTGGATCGGGGCTATCCCCAGCGCGAAACGCCGATCGTCTCTGCGGTGGAATTGAGTGGGGCACGGACAATGGCCGGTGAAAGCGCGTTAATTTTCTCAGAACTTTCTGCTGAGCAGATCAAAGCGTATGGTTTAAATATGTCTCATCGTATTAGCGTTGCAATTACGGCAGTGGATGCAGATGGATGGCGTTCGCAGCCGATCGAAGCCTTGGTCGGGGATTCATTGGATGTTCCGGCAGCGGGAGCGTCTCCAACCGGGTCAGATCGTTATACCTCTGTTTCCCGGTTTGAAGATGCCTATAACGCCGCCAGGGAAGATGGTGGCACCCATGATTCCGGCGCAAAATTTTGGGAGTATAATAACGGCAACGGTACCGCCGCAATGAATATTGACGGCGTGTATGACGGCAATAAGAATGCGTATCAGACGCCAGGCTTTGATAATAGTCAAGCTTTTCGTTTCTACATGAATGGCAATGAGCGTTCGGCAGACAGCTATGAGCGTTTCGATGTTATGTACAACCAAGATCATTATCAGTTTAAGAATGCAGAAGAACTGTGGATCTGGGTGGACACCTCTTATGTTTCGTTTGAAGAGTTTGCGCTTCAGGTTCGGTATATGGATTATACTGGCACGCTTCGCATAGACAGCGGAGATTTTTCAGTAGAAAAGAATTGGATTACGCATGCGTATAGCAAGGATGTTTACAGCACAGTCGGCTATGCAAAGCAAAATCATGAAGCGGTTCCGGTTTATTACCAAAATGCAGACGGGCTATGGGATACGATGTATACCAATACGGATGGTTATTTGGAGGATTTCGGCCATTATCGTGGATTTCTTCGCGTTCCTATTGACAAACTATGGAATGAAGATGCGAGTAGTTCTTATAAACAGTTAACAACAGAGCACCCCTATTCTTATGAAATTTCCGTTTGGGAAGGATGGGGCGGTGTAGCTTTTGAGCATGAAGTTAAGCATATTGCTGCGGATATAGCTTGGTCGTCTCCAGATCGTTCCATCTCTTGGCAGGATAGAGACTTTGGCGGGACGAGTACGGTTTATTTTGAAAAAGCAAAATTTGAAAATACAACAGGATATCGATTAGGGGTTACTCCGATTGAAGATATCGCCTCTGTTGGCTTTACATGGCGTGGTGCCTCTGAGGATAGTATGAACAAGCCGTTTTACATCGATCAGATCGGCTTCAGCGGCAAAAATCTTGAAACAAATGACCCGGGCTCCAGCATTGCTCCCCTACAAACGCTGGATACCTATCATATGGTGCCGAGCGATCAGGAGGCAGTAGAGAAGCTGGTGAATCAACATATCCCGGATGTGGAGGCTGTCAACGTTGCCGATGCAGGGATCATTGAGGATCTGGAGGCGATTTGCGCGGAGCTGAGCGCAACAGTCACCTTGCCGGAAAAGCTGAAACAGGCAAGAGAGCGTCTGAATCAGATTCTGAATGGGCAGGATCCGGTGCTGTATTTACATACGGAGCTGCAAAAAGCTGATGCCGATATTCCAGCGCTATTCGAGCTTTATCAAACCTTTACCTTGGGAGAGCTTCAGCGCTTTGGCCTGAAGGATGAAGCGGATCTGATCCGCCGTTATAATGAAACCGGGCAGAGCGAATGGTATCCCAGCGCTTTGACACAGCTTTATTTCAAAGCCTTTAACGATGTGGAGCAGAACTATACGGTTGGCCAGACTGCCATCCATGAGTATGACGATTACCGCCTGGAACCGAATGGAAAATGGCATTATTTTGACCGTGCCCATCACCTGCTTTGGGAGAACGGGATTTATAAGGGCGCGTGGGAAAACAGCAAGAACCTTGTAGCTTACAGCCGCTCCTCTTATGATTCTGCGGAAACGGGAACGAATAGTACCGATCAGCGTTTCAGCTTGGCGTCCACATCCGTGGGGCAGAATGGTTTTGCAAGCTCCCGTTCCATTGATACAAGCTTCTATCGTGATTCCTTATCTAATGGCGAAACCTATCGCATCTCCCTGACGCATAACGGAGAAAATAAGGATAACTGGGATGCGCTCAGCGGCGTGAATATCGGCCAGGCGACAGATTTCATCTTCTACGCAGATTTTTCTGAAATGAATGATATCCGCAAGATGTGGGTTGCCTTGCGTACGGAAAATGGCAATATTTATTCCCATGATGAAGACGATGGTACACAGTGGGACTATCAAATTCTGGATATGGATGCGGCGATCCCTGCATGGAAAACTGTTCAAACAGATAACGATGGGAACGACGGCTGTATGACAGGCGCCTCGCTGAACGGGTTCCGTGGCTTTATTAAAATACCGCTTTCCCATTTTGTGAGATTACAAGCAACGGCAATGCCGGCCCTGTGATTTCTGCCAATGCAGTTGTTAAGCAGATCAAGCTATTTTATACCGGCTCTCAGGGCGGCGAGAGTCCTGCGGGTACGACGATGTCGGTGGATATGTTCGGTTTTTCGAGCGGCACGCCAATAAGCGGCTTTGAGCAGCTCCATCCGGAGAGGGAATTGGAGGAGCCACAGCTTCAAAGCTCTGATGTGGAAAGTGCTGTAGCAGCAATTCTTGCCTTGTATGAAGATGTTACGTTGCTCAATGAAACAGAAGCAAAGACGGATTATCTCTTCAGCTATGGCAGAACGGAACAGTCCATCACAGCATATCGCGAGATGTTGGCTCTTTACCATACGCTGACGGTTACAGAAAAGGGAGAGGTGGAGCAAAAGCTCCCGGCCAACATAAAAATGGCGGATATGGAGGCCTTTGTACGCAATTATGATACCTTCGGCGGGGTACAGGGCAACCTGAAAAAATATGTTGATAGCGCCGTTGCACAGCGTGAAACGATTGAAAATGCTTTTCAAAAAACGGCGGTGTCCACTGGCCCTGTGGTTACGTTGCTGGAGGAATATAACGACTACCCGGCGAAATACCAGAATGCAGTTTTAACCTATTGGGCGGATCGTAACCTTTCCGCCGTCTTCCCGAACTTCACTGTGCAAACGGATCAGATTACCACGAACACATCAGCAGATGATCCGCTCATCACGATGCAAATCAATGCGGAGGGCACCGCTTATTCCGGCAGCGCCGCGTTGCCTTTCTATGCTGCTGCGGCTGATCCCTACAATGTGGAGCTTGATATTCCTTCAACCGTCGAGCTTTCTATGGGTGATACGAAAATTACTGTGCCGATTAATGGTCGCAAACTCAATCCCACCGACCCGGGCACGATGAATTTCGAGCTCTCCATTGCCGAATCGAGTGTTGAGAAATCCGGTGTCTATACCGGCTCCTTCAATGTCACGTTGAAGACGCCTGTGGCAGATAAGGGCACGAATCAGGGTAGCAACACAATTTCGGGCGGTGTCCCGAATGCAGAAAGCTACCGCATGGAAACCTACACCGTTTATGTCCAGCTCGTCTGCGACGCTTCCTACACCGTCGTTATCCCGGCGGATGTCGGCGTGGGCTGGGGGAGGACTGATCGAGTGGAGGCCGGTTCGCTGAAGGTCGAAAATCTGTTTATCCCCACAACGGCTTCGGTTGAAGTGGGCGTAACCTCCGAGAATGAGTTCAAGATGATTCATAACAGCTTTGCGCTTCCTTATCGGTATCAAACAGGGGATCTGAAGGATTTCCGTGGAGATACGTTCAATATGAGCACAACTGATCTTGAGAGGGAGCTGTATGTTGAAGTGCCCAATTGGTCCGGTGCTCCCAGCGATCAATATAAAGATACGCTGACCTTCACCGTAACCTATCACGAGCCCTGAGCCTTCGCTCTTTGATTGAAAGGGGAGATATCGCATGAAAAAATGGATTGCTTCTGTGGTGGCTGGCGCGATGCTGGCGGCCGCCTGCATAGGCGGTGCTTCTGCCGCCGTGCTGGAGCAGGATACTCCGTCAGGCTCCGCAGTGGTGCGCACTTCGTGCGAGGTGGAGTATTCTGTGGTGATTCCCGCTGATGTGGAAATTCCCTTCGGTGCGCTGGATACCACGCTCGGCCATGTGTATGCGGATGTGATGAAGCTTGAGGCCGGCATGGGCGTGTATGTGGCTGTCACCTCCCAGGAGGATTACCGCCTGATGGATGCAGCCGGTGCAGAGCGCGGCATTGCCTATGCGCTCGAGGGGGCTGGCGCGATCTGCTTTGACCGCGTGAATGATCCAACCCGCTTCCCGCTGAATGCTCGGATTGCGCAGCAGGAGTGGGATGCCGCCTATGCGGGCGATTATGAGGATACGCTGCTCTTCACCGTCAGCTATGAAGCGCTTGCCTGAGTGGCTTTGGCCAGATCATTGTGAGCTGGCGGCAGGCTCTTGCCGCTTCTCATTGTGATAAAAAGAAACCCCGATTTTTGTGAAAAGGAGAAGATCATTATGAAAAAAGTTCTTGCTCTTGCCCTTGCCCTTTGCATGATGCTGGCCATGGGCACGGTCGCCTTTGCCTACGGCGAAACGATCAACAAGGATACGGTTCCCCAGTCCGGCAGCACGCTGGTGAAGACGGATGCCGATCTCCCAACAGAGCCCGGCGTGCCCGGCGGCGATGAGGAGTGGACGGTCACCATCCCCGCAGAGCTGGTTGTGCCGTGGGATAACGAAGAGGATAGCGCCTCTGAAACGCAGCAGTATACTCTGGACGCTACGCTTGCCGCCACCTCCGATGTGACCGTTACGGTCGCCCCCTTTGGCGAGAAGGCACTCACCATGACCTGCGGGGATGATTCCCTGCTAGCCACCATTGATGGCGATGAGAGCATCAAGGTTTCCGGCAATGATACGGCGAGCGGCGATGTTTTCGCCTCCATCACGGCGGCAGATTTTGACGCTGCGCCGGTTGGCCTTTATCAGGGCGAACTCACCTTCACTGTGGTGTATGATAACCACATTGTTGCTTAATTGCTTCGCTTCATAAGGGTGGATTCTCCGTCTTCGCATTCCCGCCCTATGAAATAAAAGCTCCAAAATTTTAAAACCAAAGGAGAAAACGACAATGAAAAAAGTTATTGCACTTGTACTTGCACTTTGCATGGTTTTTGCAATGAGCGCTGTTGCGTTCGCGGTTGAAGAAACAATCACAAAGGGTGCTGCTGATCAGGAAGGCACTGTTGTCGTCCGGACGGTATTTGATGATGATACTCCCGGCGCATATGATAGCTACACTGTCACAATCCCGGCCGATGTTACTGTTGATTGGGGCGCAGATAGTGCTGCTATTCCTGCGGTGAAGGTTGACTATCAGCTTGCCGCTACTTCTTCTCTGAAGGTAACGGCCGCGTATGAAGATAATGCGGACGACGCGATTACGTCCTCTATGGCTGCTGATGAGTCTGACGTCTACACGAATGGTCAGGCCAGCGTTGAGACCCTTAACGAAGAAGTTGCCATCACTGTTTGGGGCGGCGCTCCTGCTGCAGGCTTGATTGTTGGTACGGTTAACTATACCGTGGTGTACACTGCTGCCTAATCTCAACACCTAACTTATTCGTTTATCTCATTTTCCCTGCCCGGCGCGTACCGGGCAGGGGACACCGGGCGGCCTACGCCGCTCACCCAATCTGAGAGGTGATTCGTTGTGAAAAAAGCGCTGGCGCTCCTGCTCTGCCTGCTGTTGGCCTGCGGCTGCTGCCTACCGGCACTTGCTGCTGATGGGGCCGGGCAGTCGGGAATGACGCTCTCGACGGTCGTACCGGATACGCATACCGTGCAGGTCACTTATAACCGGGGCGGATACGTGATGGTGAACGGTGCATTGTGCGAAGACGGATGCACCCTGACAGTGCCGCGCCATTCCCAGTTGGAGTTGTCTCTCATTACACAAAAGGGCTATCGGGTGGAAAGTGTGCTGGTCAACGGCGTTGATGTTACGGCAAGCGTCGTGAACGGCTCGTATACGATCCCTTCCGTTTCGCGCGATATAGAGATCGCTGTCACATTCCGTGCGCGTTCTGCCGGTGAAGAGGTGTCGGCTGTGGACGTGGCCGGTAAGGTGTATCAGGAGGATGATCTCCTTCCCGGTGCGGAAGTAAACTTGGATTTTGGCACGGTGAAAGCGGTTTCCGGCCAAGATGGCAGCTATTTGCTGGAAAGCTTGGAGGATGGCCGCCATTATGTGGAAATCTTAGTAGACGGTAAAGTGGTTGGCCGCACGCAGTTTGTGCTGCAAGCGGCCGATGTGAACGAAACGGTAGTTGATACCCTGTCAGACGGTACGCAGCGTGTGCAGTATCCAAAGGGGACAGTGAAGGTGTATCTGGACTTTATCGTCAATGCGGATGGAAGTATCACCATTCGCCCGGGTGAAGAGCCCGCGTCACCGCCCGTTACTCCCCCGGATGTACAGCCGGAGATTCCGGATTTGGGCGACTCGCTCCTGATCCTGTTTCTGCTTCTGATGGCGTTTGGGGCAGGCATGGTGGCCTTTGCCTCCCGCCGCAGACGTGAGTATATGTTCTGATCTCATGAAAAAGTTCATTTAGCAAAACCCCGCGGGAGGCAATGCGTTTCCCAGCGGGGTTTTGCGTGTTTTGCAGGGGCCAGTCATATTCCCCCTCCTCTTTCAATAGGTTAAGTATCGAAAGGGGGCGAGGGCTATGGCACGTAAACCAGATGAACATATGGCTCTTCCAGTAACAGAGCAATTTGCGCAGGATGGCGCTCGGTTCGATACGCTTTTGATGGATATGGCAAAGGTGCTCTTTACACAATGGCTGCACGCTGAGGAGCAAAGGAGGGGGACGCGATGAGGCGGAAAAACGGCATGGATCGGAAACATCGTGCCGGGCTGTATCTTCGCCTGTCGAAGGAGGATGAGGCACAGGGGCAATCTGGCAGCATTTCAAATCAGCGGGCAATTTTGGAACGATATGCGCAGGATCAGGGCTGGGAGGTAGCCGGCTGTTATATTGATGATGGTTATTCCGGCCTCCATTTCGACCGGCCCGGCTTTCAGAGGCTGCTCAGCGATATTGAGGCGGGCCTAGTGAACCTAGTGCTCACCAAGGATCTCTCCCGGCTCGGTAGAGATTATATTGATACCGGCTATTATTTGGAGCGGTATTTTCCCAGCAGGCAGGTGAGATATATTGCATTAGCGGATGGAATCGACACCTTCGCTTCTAGCTCTGCGCAGAATGATATGGGGCCCTTTAAATCGGTTATGAACGATTTATATGCAAAGGATATCTCTCAAAAAGTGCGTGCCGTTATGGATACCAAGCGGGAGGCCGGCCAATTTATCGGCGCCTTTGCACCTTATGGTTATCAAAAGGATCCGGAAAACAAAAATCGGCTGTTTGTAGATGGTCCGGCGGCCGAAGTGGTGCGGCGGATTTTTGAGGAATATCTGGCAGGGCAAAGTATGGCGGGGATCGCGCGTCGGCTCAATCAGGAGGGAGTGCTTCCTCCATCGCGTTATAAAGCGGAGATTCAACGGCTGCCCTATCACAATGCGAATGCAGTGCAGGGCGTTTGGCGGGCGGAAACGATCCGGACGATATTGGGTAACCCCACTTATGCGGGCGATCTTGCCCAGGGAAAAAACGAGAAATGGAGCTATAAGCTAAAGGCTTCCCATAAGGTGCCGCGCCAGGAATGGACGGTCGTGCCTGATACCCATGAGGCGATCATTGACAAAGAGGCGTTCCAGATCGTGCAGCAGCTGTTGGAGAGGCGAAGCGGCCACTGCAAAACGAAGGCCCATTCACATTTGCTCTCCGGCCTGGTGTTTTGCGGGGATTGCGGCAGGCCGATGACTTTTTGCAGAAGATCCTCTGGCAGGAGCTTTGTGCTGATCTGCTCTGGCTACTCCCGCTATGGGGAGTGCCAAAGGCATACCACGGATGAAGCGCAGCTGGAGCGCACCGTGTTGGAACGGCTAAATGGTTTTGCAAAGCAAGTTTTGCCTTCAGGCGTGGAAGAGGCCTTGTTGCAATCATGCAGTGGCAGGAATGAGGCGCTTTGGATGCAGGAAAAAACACATGCGCAGGAGCGGTTCAATCAGATCGGCTCTATTTTGCAGGCGCTCTATGAAGACCGTGCCGCACAGCGGTTGGAGGAGAGCGAATTTACTCAGCTGGCGGCAACCTACCGGGAGGAAAAGAGAAAGTTACAAAGCCTTCTGGAGGGTGGCCATTTGCGTGGGGAGGATCGTTTTCTCTTCCTGCGCGCCGCCCACAAACTGCTCTATTTTGAGCAGCCTGACCGTCGGCTGCTATGCCGGATGATCCGGCGCATTACCATTGGGCAGGGCGGGGCAGTATCCATCGACTACTCCTTTCAGGCGCCGGGGTTTCATAACGGGATATAAGGCGGGCATAGGCTCCGGTCCGCCGTATTGACTGATGATGATTTGTGCATATTTTGGGTTTGGGTTTGCAATCTTTACCGGGTATTGCAATTTTTTTTGATAACTCCACATTTAGCAGCCCTCCCTCATGCTGTAGTCCCATGGCCATGGGTTACGCAGCCATTCTGCGCCAGATCCGCATCTCGGCGAGAGCGGGCCGTATTTGCACTCGTATTCCTCAACGAGTGAGGAAACCATATTGGCGTATTGTTTGGCCATAGCGAGCGCCTGCATATCGTTTGGATGGGTATCCAGGTATAGGTGAAGCTCCCAGTGCGCAAACTGAGCGGAGCTCAGGCGCAGGAGCAGTTTTTCTCTTGGCGTCATATGCTGCGGCACCCCGCTTTCCCCAAAAACGGCTTGTCGAGCACCGGAAAGAGAGTGCCGCGCGCAAGCGCCTTTTCCGCATCATAGCTTTTTGCATCCTGTTGATAGGGGATATAGGCCATAGCAACGGCGTAATCCTCCGGGAAGGAGGGCAGCGGGAAGGGCGCAAATTCGGAACATTCGTTTGTATGATTGCAGCCGCAAGGGTCAGTATCTTCCATTAACTGACCGCATACTGCGAACGTGTCAAGCAGATCCTTCAATTCGATTTCTCCTTTTGATTGGATTGAGGTGATACCTCGTAGCGGGAACAGTCGGTCTCTTTCCCCCTCGTCATCAGAATATGGTGAAATTCCGAAAAAGGTGCAAAAAGGCGTTTGGAACCATTGCGTCCCGCATCGCATATACTGTTTGAGAGGAGCATGACGCCCGAATGGATTACCACACATCTGGAGAAGAGGAGCTGCGATATGAGGAGAAGGCCACTCTTTCATAAAAAGATGCATTTTGGAAGGCGCGGCGGGAGCGCAAGGCTTCTGCTGCGGATGATCGCGCTGCTCCTGCTTATCTTATCCGCCTTTTTTTTGATCGATAGCAGGATTCGCCCCGTTATTTGCTCCATTGCGGAAAGTCAGGCACGCAATATGGTAATGCAGGCGGTGAATGACGCGGTGCTGGAATCGCTCGGCCAGGAGGGGCTTCAGTATGGCGATCTGGTATCTATCCATAAAGAAGAAACAGGGCGGATCACTTCCATTGAAACGGATGTTGTAAAAGCGAACCGGCTTCAGGCACGCATTGGTAATGCAATCGCACAGCGCATTTCAGAGGCCAAAAGCTATGAGATTAGCATCCCAATCGGCTCTCTTTCTGGCAGTGAGCTGCTTTTAGGGCGTGGTCCTTGCCTGAAGCTGAAAATGACGCTGGAGGCCAGCACGGTTTTGCAGCTTCGCAATCAATTTGCTTCTGCCGGGGTCAACCAGACGCATCATCAGGTGATGCTCGATATTCAAACGCACGTGCTTTTCATTACGCCGGATAGCTATGAGCCGACCGAAGTGAATACGAGCATCTGCATTGCGGAAACGGTCATTGTCGGTGAAGTGCCGCAGGCTTATGCGGGGATCACTACGGGGGAAATTACACAGAAATAGCCTGGGAGAAAAAAAGCGCAAGCTTAATATATTTCGATTTGCCGCAACTCTATCCGCTTTCTCTTGCCTGCCGGATATGCTTTGTGATAGAATAGCTTCAAGCCAAGCTTGAAGCATTGCGGATTGTTTCAAATAAAGTTTGACGCACTGTAGAGGGAAGTTTTTCGTGCATGGCAACATAAAAAACAGCCATGATGATGTGTTGAGCTAAACACTGTTGGTAGGGGCGGTCTTAATTGCCCGTAGGTGAACTCGTAATAAAGAAGCTTTCGAATTCAGCAGGGAGGCGTTTGATTGGAAACAAATAGGACAATACTTCGCGTGACGGATTATGGGGCCGATCCGGCAGGAAAAGGGGATTCCGCGAAGCGCTTCAGGCCGCGTTGGAGGCGGCTCGCAATACCCCGGGCCCGGTCACGCTTTTCTTTCCCAGGGGCGAATACCATTTCTATAAGGAGCATGCGCAGCGGCGCGTTTATCATACCTCCAATACGGATAGCTGCTCTCATCCCGAGAAGGCGATCGCGATCTTGATCGAGGATCAGGAGGATCTCATGCTGGATGGCGGCGGTTCACTTTTCCTGATGCATGGTAATATGATGGCGCTGGCGGTTGTGCGCTCTAAACAGATCACGCTGCGTGCGTTTGCCTGGGATTTTGCTGTGCCAACGGTCAGCGAGATGACAGTGGCCGGCTTTGGGCAGAAGGGTATTTCACAATATACAGATTTCTATATCCCAGCGGCGTTTCCGTTCCGGCTTTCCGGCCGCCGAAAGCTTTTGTGGACGGGTGGAGCAGGCATGGATGGCGCGCCGTATTGGACAGAGAAAAACCATCACGCAGGCTGGTCTGTCGTTGGTTATGACCCGAGCGCGGGCGTTTCCCGCCGCTACAGCCTTTTGCAGGGCCCGTTTTCACATGTGTGGAAGCTCGAACAGCTTGCACCGAATCGGGTGCGCGTGTTTTATTTTGGCAAACGGCCGGGTGTGCAAAAGCTGGGCATGGTCTATGAATTGTGCGCCTCCAAAACAAGGGAGACAGCCGGTGCGTTTCACTGGGAGAGCGAAGATCTCCTGATTGAACAGGTAAACGTGCACTACATGCATGGTTTTGGCTGGCTGACGCAGATGTGCCGGAATGTCACCTACCGAGATTGCCGCTTTATGCCGCGCCCCGGCACGGGCAAATTTACCACGAGCTTTGCGGATTTGATCCACGCCTCCGGCGTGGGAGGGCGCATGACAATTGAAAACTGTGTGTTCGGCCACGCGCATGACGACCCGATCAACCTCCACGGGACATTTACCCGTGTGGAGAGGAGGCTGGATGCACGCACGCTGACGCTCCGTTATATCCATAAGCAGCAGGGTGGGTTTCCACAGTTCCATACGGGCGACGAAGTGATTTTTTATGCGCGCGATACGCTTGCGCCCCTGTGTGGCAAAGAGGAACGATATCGCGTGGTAAAATCAATCGATCCCGGAGCAGGTGGGAATGATCTCAAAACGATGACCGTTACCTTCGACCGCGATTTGCCAAAGGAAATCACAGCGCAAATCGGCCCGCAGCCAAAATATGTTGCGGAGAATGTGACATATACGGCGGAAGTCGTCATCCGCAATAACTTCTTTACCACCATCCCCACGCGCGGCATCCTCTGCACGCAGCGGCGCAAGGTGTTGATTGAAAACAATGTGTTTCAAAATATGGCGATGGCGTCTATTTTCCTCTCTAACGATTCCAACGAGTGGTATGAATCCGGCCCGATTCGTGATTTGACGATTCGCGGCAACACCTTTTATGTCCGTCCGGCAGGGCAGACGGAGTGGAAGTATAAGCCTGCGGTGTATATTCACCCGGAGGTCAAGGGAGGCTCTTCCAAGCTCTCCGCGGATACGCCGGTGCATCGGAATATTACGATTGAAGAGAACACGTTTTACATGGGCCATGACAGTGTCGTGCGTGCAGAGGGTGTGGCTGGGCTCATCTTCCGCCGCAACCGCGTGCTGCGGGATGCACCGGGTATTCATCTGCACATTTCCCCGGAAACGTGCGCCTTAAAAGCAGGCGAGTGGGTTTCCCTGCAAACGCAGGCGGAGGGCAGACGCAATCAGGCCGAGGAAGATCTGCTCTTCTCCTTCGAAGCCTGCTCTCAAGTAACCCTTGCAGACAACACCTATGATAATGGTTTGAAGATGGGCGCTGCACTGATCCGCACGAGGCGAGAAGCAATCGAATGTGAGGACGCCTTGACCTTTGACGCGCAGTGCCCCGCTTCTGCACCTGTTGGGGCCATTACCTATCACAGCACGGAAGAATCGGTTGTCACAGTGGATAAAGGCACTTTGACGGCAAAAGCACCAGGGGCTGCCTATGTGTATGCGCAGACACTGTGGAACGGGGTTGCGATCCAGTCCAATTGGATTCCGGTTTGTGTAGGCGAGGCGGAGCTTCCGCCTGAACGGGAGCCGGAGAGCGCTGTGTGCGATGCGCGCGTGACGATTCCGGCGCTCCTGTTTGATACGGCGGGTGCCTCAGAGCAAAGCATCGCAATCACAACCGCGCCGGATTGCGGATTGGAACGCATTGAAATCCAGCTTTCGGCGGATGAAACAGCCGGGGAAATCGCCTTGTGCACGGGGGATGAACGCGTTATTATCGCGCAGGCGCAGGGGCGGGAGCTCTCAGTGGGTGTTCCGTTAGCGCCGGGGCTCAATTCCTTTTATGCGCGCGTAACGGCTCATAATGGACAAGTAAGCTCCGAACGGGCAGTACATATCATTAAAATTTGAAAGAATCATTTATTTGATTTCAAAATAAGAAAGGATGCAAACTGATGGCAGTGTTTAGACCCTTTGCGGCAGTCAGACCTCTTCCGGATTATGCGGCGCAGGTGGCGGCGCTTCCCTATGATGTGATGAGCAGCGCGGAGGCGCGCGAGTTAGCGCAGGGGAATCCGAATTCCTTCCTGCACGTGGATAAAGCGGAGATTGATCTCGACCCTTCCATCGACCTTTACGACGCGCGCGTTTATGAAAAGGCGCGGGAAAATTTGGAGAAGCTTGTGTCGGACGGCATATGCGCGCAGGATCAAAAGCCTTGCTTCTATATCTATCGCCAGATTATGGAAGGGCGAGCGCAGACAGGCTTGGTCGGCTGTGCCTCTATTGATGATTACCGCAGCAACACGATCAAAAAAGGCATGAGTTTACCCGCGCAGATAAGGAGGCGGACCGCATTCGCCATGTGGACGCCTGCGACGCGAACACCGGGCCTATCTTTCTGGCCTGCCGCCCACAGGCCAAGCTCCACACAATATTGGAGGATTGGAAGGCGGCGCACGCGCCGGTTTATGACTTTGTGCAGGATGGCGTGCGGCAGACCGTTTGGGTGGTGGATGATGATTCGGCGATTGTGCGGCTGACAGAGACCATTGCGAAAATTGAAGCCCTTTATATTGCGGATGGGCATCACCGCGCCGCCTCCGCCGTGCGTGTGGGCGAGATGCGCCGTGAGGCGACGCCCGGTTATACAGGGGAGGAGGAATTCAATTTTTTCCTTGCGGTTCTCTTTTCAAGCGACGAGCTGGCGATCATGGATTATAACCGTGTGGTGAAGGATCTCAACGGTTATACGCAGGCGGAGTTTTTACAAAAGATTGGGGAAAAATTCGAGGTTTCCGCCTATGAGGGGGAGGGGGCGTTCCACCCGGAGCAAAGCCATACCTTCGGCCTATATCTGGGCGGAAAATGGTATCGCCTGGCGGCAAAGGCAGGCACGTTCCCTGAAGGCGATCCGGTTGCGAGCCTCGATGTATCCATTTTGCAGGAGAACCTGCTTGGCCCTGTGCTCGGCATCGGTGACCCGCGCACGGATAAACGTATTGACTTTGTCGGCGGCATTCGCGGCCTTGGGGAGCTGGAAAAGCGCGCAAATAGCGATATGTTGCTCGCTTTCTCTATGTGTCCGACCACTTTGGAGGAATTGATGGCCATTGCCGATGCGGGCAAGGTGATGCCGCCGAAATCAACTTGGTTTGAGCCAAAGCTCTTAAGCGGCCTGTTTATCCATAAATTAAAGGAATAGCCCGCTTTCCGGGCGGTAGCAGTTGCATTGCGGCGGTTGCTTTTTGCTATAATATCGTTTTGAATGGAAGTAACAATAAGGGAGATAGATATATGCATTGGTCGGAAGAGATCGCACAGAGAATCATCGAGCGCAAGCCCGATAAGGAGGAGTATGTTTGCGCCGCCGGGATCAGCCCGTCCGGCTCGATCCACATCGGCAATTTTCGTGATGTGGCGACGAGCTATTTTGTTGTAAAAGCGCTGCGCAAAATGGGTAAAAAGGCGAAGCTCCTCTTTTTCATGGGATGAATTTGACCGGTTGCGCAAGGTGCCGGTGAACGTGCAGGCGGTTGCACCGGAGTTGGAGGCGTGCATCGGTATGCCGTATGTCGATGTGAAAAATCCGTTTCCGGATTCGCCGTGCAAGACCTATGCGGAGCATTTCGAGCAGGAATTCGAGCGCTCCATCGGCCGGTTCGGTATCAAAATGGATTATCGCCACCAGGCGGAGATGTACCGCTCCGGCAAATATGCGCAGCAGGTGCTCCATGCGCTCAAGCATCGGGCTGAAATTTTTGAAATTCTTGACAGCCACCGTACGCAGGAGGCAACCGACGAGGAGCGTAAAAATTTTTATCCGGTGAGCATCTATTGCCCTGTATGCGGCAAGGATACCACGAAGATCACCTCCCTCTCAGAGGACTGCACGGTGGCGGAATATCGCTGCTCCTGTGGCCATGAAGGCCGGTTTGATTTCACGAAGGATTTTAACTGCAAGCTCTCATGGAAGGTCGATTGGGCGATGCGCTGGCTGTATGAGGGCGTCGATTTCGAGCCGGGCGGAAAGGATCACGCCAGCCCCAACGGCAGCTACGATACGAGCAAAGAGATCTCAAAGGCGATCTTTGGTTACGAAGCGCCGATCTTTCAGGGCTATGAGTTCATAGGCATCAAGGGCACCACGGGCAAGATGTCCGGCTCTTCCGGCTTGAACCTCACCCCGGATACGCTTTTAAAGCTCTATCAACCGGAGATCATCCTCTGGCTTTATTCTAAAACTGAGCCCCTCAAGGCCTTTGATTTTTGCTTTGACGATGGCATCCTGCGGCAGTATTTCGAATTTGACCGGATGTATAACGAGGTGAAGTCCGGCAAGGCGAACGATCTGACCAAAGCGATTTTATATAATGCGGAGATCGAGGGCCGCACGGTCGAAACCGTGCCGATGAACCTGCTTGTGCAGCTCGGCTCCGTGGTGGATTTCAAGGTGGACATGCTGGAGCTTGTTTTTCGCAAGATCGGCACGCCTTACACCTTCGATCAATTCTCCGACCGGCTGGACCGGGCGAAATTCTGGCTGGAGCAATGCTCGCCGGAGAGTGTCAACCGATTGCGTGCTACACGCAATTGGGAGGTGTATGATACGCTGTCGGAAACCCAGCGTGCGGAAGTCGCGCGGTTATATGCGTTCATCAGTGCGGGCGGATACACGCTCGATGAGCTGAATGCCGAGCTCTATGCTATCCCGAAGGAGTTTGCGCCGGCGAATATGGAGGAAAAGGCGCTCAAAGGCGTCCAGGGCGCATTTTTCAAAAATGTTTATCAGCTGCTCATCGATAAGGAGCGCGGCCCGCGGCTCTATCTCTTCCTCTATGCGATCGATCCTGCGCAGTATGTGAATCTTCTCGATTTCTCCTCGCCGAAAACACAGGCGGAGAAGGAGGCAGAGGAAGCGGCGAAGCAGGCGCAAGAGCAGCCGAAGCCGGAGCGGGAGCAGGTGGCTTATGGCGACCCGGATCCGGTTGACCCGGTGAAGGCAGAGATTGCATATGATGATTTTGCGGCGATGGATATGCGCGTCTGCAAGGTGTTAAAGTGCCAGGAAATCCGCAAATCCCACAGCTGCTATAAGCTTACGCTCTCCGATGGGCTTGATAAACGCACAATCGTTTCGAGCATTAAGGCGTATTATACGCCGGAGGAGCTGGTTGGCAAAAAGATCATTGTGCTTGCAAATCTGAAGCCCACCCGGATCACGGGCGTGACGAGCGAGGGAATGCTTCTGGCAGCGACGAACAACGCCTGTGGGTGCAAGGTGATTTTTGTGGATGACACGGTGCCGGAGGGAACCAAAATTCTTTAATCTACTGGCATCACACGGATAGAAAAAGGCAATGGGCTGCAATCCAGACGGATTGCAGCCCATTATTATACCCCAAATGCATTTTGCTCTGGCCATGCGGGAACAGCGGCTGTCCTTAACGGGAGGAGGAGCCGTATTTTCTTTATATTGAAGCTGGCTTTTCACTTCTGACACGCCGCACTCAAAACGGTTGAACATAAGGGTTGACAACCCTGGTTTTCTATCCTATAGTATAAAATCATCGATCTAGGCGAAATTTCATCAGTAAGGAGCAAATGCAGATGCCCCACATGACCGATCGGAGCTGCGTTGCAGCCCAATATGCAGACGATCGCAATTTGTCCATTCGCATGAAATTGCACGCCAAGCACAGCACTGCGCAAATTTCCATGAACGATTGGCTCTTTGCACAGTATGACCTCATGGGGCCATGCCGCATTCTTGAACTTGGCTGCGGTAACGCCGCGCAGTGGGAGGGGAGGCTCGATCAGCTTCCCAACGGTTCTCTTTTGGTGCTATCGGATTTTTCAGCGGGTATGGCGGAGATCGCTTGGAAAAAGTTTGAAAGCTTTTCAAACGTTCTCGTCCAACAAATCGATATTCAGGAGATCCCGTTTCCCGACGCATCCTTTGATAAAATCATTGCAAACCATATGCTGCATCATGTGCCCAATCTTCCCCAAGCGCTAAAGGAAGTACAACGGGTGCTGCGGCCGGATGGCGTTTTCTACGCAACTGTGATTGGGGAGGGAGGCTTACAGGCGTATCTCCACGCGGCGATGAAGGGCTTTAACCCAAATCTTGATATGTTTGGTCAGAATCTCCCTTTTTCCATGCAGAATGGGGAGGAGAAACTGCGCCGTTTTTTTGGCGACGTGCGGCTCATTCCATACGAAGATTCTCTGGAAATTACAGAAACGCAGGATTTGGTGGATTGGATCTATTCCTCCATTGATGTGGCGGGTGTGTCCGTCAACGATCTGGACGGCGTTTATGATTACTTTGAAGCGATCCGTGTGCGCGAGGGCGCAATCCGCATTCCAAAGGAAATAGGGATGTTTTTTTCCAAAAATAGAAAATAGTCGGGAGCCGCCTGTTACCGTGAGTAATGCGTATCTCTTTGTTCCGCGTGGTGATGGCAAGCCTTGTTTTGTTACTCGCTTCGCTGCGTAATAAAAGGAAGCTGGTATGCTTCCCTTTTCCCAAAACAGGTTGTCGGGCTTGTTCCTAGCAGTATCGTTCTATCGTAATGTGCAGCCTGCCTTTTTTGCTCGTCCTGCCAACTTCTGCTAATCTGACCTTGCCTTTTGAGCGGAACACGATCCGGTCGCCCTCTTTTACAGGGGCGGCCGTTTTTTCACAGGATAGCGCGTTTACGAACACCAGCCCCTTCTGAATGGCCTGTGTCGCCGCCGAACGGCTGACGGAGAAAGCGGCGGAAACCACGTTATCCAGCCGCAGGGAGGCTACCACACAAGGGGTCATTTCCCGTTTTTCTTCTCCTTTTTGCAGCGCGGCAACCGGTACGAACGAGCCGCCAAGCTTGGCGCGTCCTGCTTGCGTGAGATTTTCCTGGAGATAAGGCGCTACACTTTTGAGCAGGATAATATCGCAGCCATCCTCCCGCACGAGCAGGTCGCCTACGGTTTCCCGCTTTACGCCGAGGCCCATAAGCGCGCCAAGGTAATCGCGGTGCGTGAGCGTGTGAAAGGGATCCTTCTGCACACGCAGGACGGTTAGGGGATTCTCTTCCTCATTTTCTGCAAGCCACGAAAGCCTGCCCTCTTCTGTAGGAAGGGTTAAGTAATCGGGTAGGAAAACGACAATAATGCGCTCTGCATCTTTATATCCACCGTAAAAAAGAGCCTGAAGGCCGTGGTGGTTTGCGCAATAGGCCCGTGCCAGCGCGCCCTGCCGTAGATCGAGGAAGTGGGAATGCGTGAGCATCCCGTAGCGCTCGCATTGGTCAATTTTATCCGCGATCCCTGCGAGGAGAAGATCGTCTTCTTTCATGATGTGGCCACCCCTTCCTGCACAAAGCAGTTGAAACGTTTTGTTTTTTTAGCCTATGAGTAGCTTACTTTAACAATTGCAAAAAATGGCGTTGCCGCCGCGCGGCAGGAGGCATTTCGTGCCGACAGGCATTTTCCAATACTCCAAGTTTCAAGGATTGAAGCTTAGGGCTATTGTACCGCATACGGGGGAGGCTTCGCAAGCCTGTCTCTCGGTTAAAAATAGGAGGGAGAATTTCGCCGCTCTTTCTTGCTTCCTCTTTACTTTTAAGGTTTAGAGTGCTAAAATATAAAAGCATTATTTTACTGCGAGGGAGGTTTCGTTTTGAATAACAAACTCAAGGATGATAACGTCGATTTTTTATTTCAGGCGATCTTGGCGCTCGAAACGATGGAGGAGTGCTATGATTTTTTTGAGGATCTTTGTACGGTAACGGAGCTCAAGGCGATTTCCCAGCGCATTGTGGTGGCTCACATGCTCAGCCAAAAGCGCGTATACAGTGATATTGTGCGCGAAACGGGCGCGAGCACCGCTACCATCAGCCGCGTAAACCGCTCGTTGAATTATGGCTGCGATGGATATGAAAAAATCTTTGCCCGGATCGACCAGGCGGTCACGGAAAAGGGCGCATCTGACAAATAAAACGCTTCAAGCTGCTTCGTGCGGGAAAGGATGGTCATGAGATGGGCGGCTATGCAGACTTCGCAGCCTTTTACGACCGGCTGACGGATGATGTTGGCTATCCGCAGCGGGCAGATTATATTGCCGAATTGCTGATGGAGCATGGCATGAAAAAAGGCATAGTGTTAGATCTCGCCTGCGGGACGGGGAGCCTGACATTGGAGCTTTCTAAACGCGGCTATGAAATGATCGGCGTGGACGCAAGCCCTGATATGCTCTGTGCAGCGCAGGAAAAATGCGCGCAGGCGGGGGCAGAGGTGCTTTTTCTCTGCCAGCCGATGGAGGCGCTCGATCTTTATGGCACAGTGAATGCCGCTGTTTGCACGCTAGACAGCCTCAATCATATCACTGATCCGGATACGCTGCGAGAGGTGCTCCGGCGCGTGTCTCTTTTTCTGGAGCCGGGCGGGTTGTTTGTTTTTGATGTCAATACGCCATATAAGCACCGGGAGGTGCTGGGGAACCATACCTTTGTGTATGATCTGGAGGGGCTTTACTGCGTTTGGCAGAATGCATATTGCGCAAAAGATACTTCCGTGGAGATCCTGCTCGATTTTTTTGAAGAGAAGGCCGACGGCTCCTATACCCGCTATGGGGAGCAGTTCGCAGAGCGTGCATACAGCCATGAAGAGCTTTGCGCTTTTGCGCAGGCGGCAGGGCTCACGCTTGCCGGCTATTATGAAGAGATGACACGCACACCGCCGCACGCGGATACAGAGCGTGCGATATATGTAATGAAAAAAGAAGGGGCTTTAAACTAGATGGGCAAACTGGTTCGTTGTATTTCAGAAGATGGAACCCTTACCGTAATGGCGCTCGACAGCACGGATATCGTGGCCGAGGCTGAGCGTATCCACCAAACCTCCGCTGTCACGTCGGCTGCATTAGGGCGCCTTTTGACGGCAGCCTCCATGATGGGCGATCAGCTCAAGGGGGCGGATCACAGCGTTACCCTGCGGTTAAACGGAGGCGGCCCTGCGGGAACGGTGCTCGCTGTGGCGGACAGTAGGGGCAACGCGCGTGGCTATGTGGGTGAGCCGATTGTTGAGCTTCCGCTCAATGCAAAGGGCAAATTGGATGTTGCGGGCGCGGTTGGGGTGGAAGGCACGCTGACGGTTGTGAAGGATTTGGGGATGAAGGAGCCCTATGTGGGGCAGATCCCGCTGGTATCCGGTGAGATCGCGGAGGATATCACGCAGTATTTTGCCGCCAGCGAGCAGATTCCAACCGTGTGTGCGCTGGGCGTGCTGGTTAACCCCAATCTTACCATCCGCAGGGCAGGAGGCTTCCTGATCCAGCTTTTACCCACGGCGGATGATGCAGTGATTGATGCGGTGGAGCGGTGTGTGGAGCAGGTGCCGCCGGTAACAAAGCTGTTGGAGGACGGTCTCACGCCGGAGGAAATCTGCCGGGCCGTGCTGCCGGAGTTTACACTGGAGGTGCTCGATGAGGAGCGGCCGGTTTACCGCTGCAATTGCAGCCACGAGCGCGTGTTGCGCGCGCTGGCGGCTACTGGGCGCGAATCGGTGAAGGAGCTTGCGCAGGATCCGATCACAGAGGTCTGCTGCCAGTTCTGCGATAAAAAATATCAGATCAAAAGCGAGGAGTTGCAATCATTACTGAAGGGGAGCGAGGTGTAATTGCACGTCTATCACAAGGGAGGCTGACAAATCGGCGGCCGCCATGGAGAATAAAACGGAAGCACGAAGTAGAAATCGCTGCATATCCTATAAGGAACACGAGATTTGGGCGGCAGATTTTTTTGGAAAAACTTTGCGCAAGGTGGTTGACATCCGATCTGATTTGTAGTATATTATAACACGTCGCCGCCGCACTCAAATGTGAACGGCACAGGGAATGGGAGCATAGCTCAGCTGGGAGAGCACCTGCCTTACAAGCAGGGGGTCACAGGTTCGAGCCCTGTTGTTCCCACCAAAAAAATGGCCCGGTAGTTCAGCTGGTTAGAACGCTAGCCTGTCACGCTAGAGGTCGACGGTTCGAGCCCGTTCCGGGTCGCCATTTTTGCCTCTGTAGCTCAGTCGGTAGAGCAGAGGACTGAAAATCCTCGTGTCACTGGTTCGATTCCGGTCGGAGGCACCAGTTTTGCGGATGTAGCTCATCTGGTAGAGCGCCACCTTGCCAAGGTGGAGGTAGCGAGTTCGAGCCTCGTCATCCGCTCCAAGGACGCTTAAAAGGTAGAAATACGATTTAAGCGTCCTTTTTGCAAAGTGGCGTCATAGCCAAGTGGTAAGGCAAGGGTCTGCAAAACCCTGATTCCCCAGTTCAAATCTGGGTGGCGCCTCCAAAAAGAACCTGATTCTTTTGAAATCAGGTTCTTTTCTTTTTGCCGTCTGCTATGGTATAATAGCTTCAAACATTTTGTTTGAAGCATTGGAAAAATGCCTGTCGGCGTAAAACGCCTCCTGCCGCAGAGCGGCAACGCCATTTTTCACAGGGGTTGATCTTGCGCGCATGGTATAATAGCTTCAAACATTTTGTTTGAAGCATTGGAAAAATGGTTGTCGGCGTAAAACGCCTCCTGCCGCAGAGCGGCAACGCAATTGTTTGCAGCAGTTAGCATATGCACGCATGGTATACTGTATGCGGGTGATTTTGGAGAAGTCAAATATCATATAGGGCTAATAGTAGGGAGAAATCATGAACGAGCGATCAATAGCTTATTGCGGACTCATTTGCGATTTTTGCTATCCAAATGGCGGGTGCAGCTGTAAGTCTGATAATCATTGCGGGAAACGATTATCTCCGGATGGTTGTTATCAGTATAATTGCTGTACAGCAAAAGGATTAAAAGGATGCTGGGAGTGTCCGGATTCTCCCTGCGGAAAAAGATATGCTCGCAAAGGATAAAATTAAAATGAGAGCGTTTGTAAGCTGCATCAAAGAAGATGGTATCCATAATTTTATTTCATACCTCGAAAGAAACTATAAAAGAGGCGTTGTTTATCATAGAAAAGGCATTTTCGGTGATTACGACTTGGCAACGGAAGAAGAAGTTTTGCAATTACTCAGAGGTGCAAAGTGAGCGGAACCCGGCAGCATCTATCGTATTGCCCTATTTCGGCCATACTATAATCACCGATGCGCTGTAATTCGATGCTGTCGTTGGTGATTATGTCTTTCTCACATATTTTTAGCTCACAGCCTGCGCTGCATGAAATCCTCTTTGATTTGTGCGGCGCAGGCTTTTCTTTTTTTAATCGCTTTACTCCACTTGGATGGAATGCGATAAAAGTATTTCCAACCGTATTATTTGCTACACACTTGCAACCATCTCAACTTACAAACGCATGTAAAACCCCGCCTCCTTGGCGGGGTTTTTATTCATGGTTCCATAACGGATTGCAGACGAGGAGAGTAATTTCCTAGTTTGATAAAAAACGATAAAAATATCAAAAATAATTCAATTTACGGCTTCTTTCCATTTGTCTTATGCCAAACGATTCCCAAACTACATATATACTTATAGTATCTATGACTAAAATGGGAGAATAGCAATGAGAAAATGCAGCAAGCCGGATGGCAACAAGAATTGGGTGGGAAAGCGGATTGCCGAATTGCGCAAAGACCGCGGCATGTCGCAAAACGATCTGGCAATTAAGCTTCAAAATTATGGTGTTGATATTGATAAGAATGCTGTGCAATTGCTGGAGCATGGACACCGGTATGTACGGGATATGGAGTTGTATGTGATCGCAAAGGTGTTTGGCGTTTCGATGGAGGACTTATTTGCGGGCACTCAGTTCGATATTGAATAACCTTAGTCTCCCTTCGGATTCGCTGAATTTCCCCTTTCTTGTCATGCCATACACCAATATTTTGTAATTTTGAGTGGTGTTTCCCAACTGCTTGAGACCTGTTTTTTGATCTCGTCATCGAAGAACGGGTCTCATTCTTTTTATCGTAGCAACCACGTAAACATGAATGAAAAGCAAAGCCCGCTCCTCGCAGTGGAGAGAGCGGGCTAATTTTGCTTTTATGTCCATTCATTGTCATACAGCCGCTGGTTACAATACATTTGATAATTCGGGACACCCTCCGGATAAGATGTAACAAATTTGAGAGAGTATAAATCGCAGGTGGTTTCTGCGTTCGTGCAGGGATCGGTCAAAATGAAAAAGCTTGATCCGACACTCTTCAAGACTCCTGTCACTGTACAGATATTGTTTGTCCCGACGAGACATTTGCAAACAACGAAGCGACCGACGACTTTGCTCAAATTTTCCTGAAGGCTACACGTATCGACTTGTGCCGATAAAATAGCGTCAGATAAAGCGAATTTGGGCATAATCACTTGCGCCACTCCTGAAGTAGATTTATCTGAAACATTAGGCATAAAATCAAAAGCTCCTTATCTTTAAAATGTGACCATGAATTGATCATCTATTGCATTGTATGCCGGCATGATTATTTGAGTGCAAATGAATCCGTGCAGCAATTGCTATTCCACAGCCAAAGAGAAGGCATCATTTGATTGACAGTAAGGCGCAACCTTGTGCCGGATGTGGCTCTTTCATTTTCGACCCAAAGCGTCGGACGCTGCTTACCGTTCCTCATAAATCTGCTGATCCCCATTAATGGCTTGCTCCAAATAGGCGTTGATCCACTGCGCCGCAGCCTGTTCATCGCGGGCGCAAAGGCGGCGATACAGCGTTTCCGTGTTGTGATGCAGGGCTTCAATG
>ENA-OQAB01000030-OQAB01000030.1-human-gut-metagenome-genome-assembly--contig:-NODE-30-length-92140-cov-6.088292_pt1 | contig 92140 bp, 73 predicted proteins | sample MGYA00242490_ERZ504517 | MGnify/ENA primary metagenome ERZ504517 (study PRJEB26092, sample SAMD00036298) | human gut metagenome | host: Homo sapiens | study: EMG produced TPA metagenomics assembly of...
GCTTGAACAGGTGATTATCCGAGGGCAGGGGTGCCTTTTGATGTCGGCAAGGGAGTTTGAAGCGGAGGTTAAAGCAAGGGAACAGCATATCCGTGAAAACTATCTGACACCGTAATTTCGTTTTTTAAAGCACTTTCATAAATAAGATTTGTAAAAATAGTTTGCAATTTAGGTAAAAATTTAGTAAATCTACTAAAAAATGTATTTCATTTAGTACAATCTGCACATATAATACACAATATGATGTATCTAACCAATACATCATCATAAACCTATAAAACTTTTTACAAAATAAAACTAATTGGAGGGTGTTTTATGAGAAAAACAGTGAAAAAGCTTACTGCGGTAGGTCTTACCGTAACATCCGTACTCGGACTGGTAGCCTGCGGAAGCAGTAAAGGAACAACAAGCCAGGGAACATCAGAAAACAAAGAAGTAACAAAGCCGGATACATTTACCGTAATGTGTGATGGTACAGTTGTTACAGAAACAAATGGAGCAGTGTGCGGAGGAACGGAAGCACTTGCGTTATAAGATTCGGGCAGACAGACCGGAAGAAGAAATAGAGGAAATGAAAGAGCAGATAAAAGTTCTGACAGAGAAAATTGGAACGCTCAGAAAGGAGGCAGCACTTTGCGATGGAATCGCCGCACGTTCCAAGGTAATCGAAGAAAAATTTAAGACGGTGCGGGAAGAAAAAGAGAAGAAGGAGGAACAAAGCCATGAACACATCAGGCGAAGCCGCTGACCAGGTGGTACGAATGTCGTTGGAAGTCGGTGAAGCAGCATTGAAGATCAGTGGTACAGGTGCGAAGCATCTGGCAGTGATGCTGTATACAGTCTTAAAAGAGAAGAAAAAGACAAAAGGCAGAGTAAGACTTGAAACATTGGTTAAATCAGGTAGACCACTGACGGTATTTTCGGTGAAAGAAAGTGATCTGAAACAATTCGTGCAGGAAGCAAAGCGATATGGCGTGTTATATTGTGCAGTCCGAAATCCCAAAGGAAGCAGTGACGGACTGGTAGATGTGATTGTAAAGGAAGAAGATGCACCAAGAATCAACCGTATCGTAGATAGATTCCAGTTTGCATCTGTAACAGAAGCAGCGAAGATTAAGACGGAAATTGAGCGGACACGTGCAGAAAAAGCAAAAGCCGGAAAATCAGAGAAGCAGGAAAAGAAGCCGGAAAAAGTACAGGTTCAGCAGGAAAAACAGGGACAGGCAGAACCGGAGAAAGATTATCCGCAGAAATCCAAGGAGGATCAGCTTATGGACGAGTTGTTTGGAGAGTCGGTGAAGAAAGAGGGTAAGGAGCAAAACCCCTCTTTGGCAAAGACGACCAAATCCCGTCTGTCCGAGCCTACCTCAAAGAAGCAAGAGAAAACCGCAGAGGGTACTTCTAAGCTATTTACCCCGGAAAAACCAGAGAAACTATCGGTCAGAAAGGAACTTCGGGAAATACAGAATGCAAGGAAGAAAGAAGCGGAGCGGCGTGAGAATAGAAATGATCCGGTGAGAAATCAGGGAAATAAAGACCGGAATCAGATTCGCCACCAGCAGCCACAACAGAAACGAAAACCAAGGAAAGGGAAAGAGAGGTAAATTTTATGGATAATAGTTTTGATTCTTTATTAAATGCATCGGCTGTACCACAGGATGAAAAGGTACAGGCATTTATTGCGGAAAGCAGAAATAACAGGAATCGCTGCTATGAGTTGTCAGAGCAGGTAACCGCACAAGTGGCAACGGATGGGGAAATGCTGCAGAAGTATCTGGATGTACAGAGTACCTTTGATCGATATACTACCAATAATGCACTTCTGATTCTGGCACAAAGACCAGATGCACAGAAATTAGGTGACTATGGATACTGGAGAGATCATGGATTTTATTTAAAACGTATGGAACGACAGAAGCCAGTTCTGATTTTAGAGCCGGGAAAAAACATATAAGCGTGAAGATGGTACAGTTGGAAATTATTATAATGCGAAAAAGCTATATGATATTTCTCAGACAACAATGTCCGATACAACAATTCAAAAGTCAGAATATGAAGAACATGATTAATCCGGGCGTAGTCAGTACCCTCCGGTAAATATTGTTGCAGCAGAACCAGAACAGATGCCGGATGAAAAAGGAGCATTTTTCAAACCAAGAAGAATGGCTGCATTTATGTAAGAAAAGGGATGAGTGCACAGGAGATTTTTAAGAGTCTTGTGCCGGAATTGGTATTTGCCGGATATGCTGGATGGGGAATCCGCACTATGATAAAAATGAAGATGCATTTCATGTATCGTGTGCGTCTTATATGTTGTGTAAAAAAATATGGAATAGATACCAGTCGATATGATTTTTCACATGCACCAGAGTTCTTTGAAAAAATGGAGACTCAGGAAGTGCGGGCGGAACTTTCCAGAGCCAGAGATGCAGCGAATGCAATTTCTGCAAGAATGGCAAAGGTATTAGATCAGAATCGGAATGCAACTTACCGACAGTCAGAGACTGAAAAAACCGGACAAGACAGTTCTGAAAAGGTGAAAGATAAGAAAGAAAATCCAGAGCCTGAAAAGAAAGAACAGAAATCCAGAGGACAACATAGAAAAGAAGCACGCTAGAAAAATCAGGGAAAGGAGAATGCAAAATGAGCAGTGATACGATCACGTTAGAACTGGACAGATATGAGAGCGGTGTAGTGTTCCATTCCCTGAAGGACAAGCGGAATCAGATGCTGAAAGAGGGAAAAGATACGGAGCTTGTCGATGACGTCTTAATGAAAGTCATTGAGAAAATCGAAGTACCGCCGGAGAAGGAAAAGCGAGGACGCAGAAGCCATGAAGAACGATGATGAGCAGAGCAGTCTGATGTTGGCGGTAATTGGAATTATCCCGGTTATCTGGTTTGCGTTACTTGTCGCACCTTATCTTTCGTCTGGTCTTATGGGGATTCTGGATGGAGTCCCGGAAGCAATGAACCATCCGTTTTCCATTCGGTTATGTGGGGACAGTGTAAAAACTGTCCTTATTTTTTTGCTGTCTTACGGCATGGGAATCGGGATTTATATATCCACGAAGAAACACTATCGGAGAGGGGAAGAACATGGTTCTGCTAAATGGGGAAATGTGAAGAAAATCAATCGCAGATACAGGGAGAAGCAATTTACAAAAAATAAGTTGCTGACCATGCATGTACGAATCAGCTACAATATGCGGAAACATTTGCGAAATGTATTGACGGTTGTGATTGGTGGTTCCGGTTCAGGAAAGACCAGATTTTTTGCAAAGCCGAATCTGATGCAGACAAATACCTCTTTTTGTGGTGCTTGATCCAAAAGGGGAAAATTTGAGAGATACCGGGTATCTTCTGGAAGAAAAAGGTTATGAAGTAAGAGTGCTTGACCTGATAAATATGGAAAAGAGCCATTGCTATAACCCGTTTGTATATCTGAAGGATGATAACGATGTGCAGAGACTGGTGACGAACCTGTTCAAAGCGACTACACCAAAAGGCAGTCAGTCTAACGATCCATTCTGGGATACAGCAGCTTCTATGCTGTTGCTGGCACTGATTTTCTTTCTGAGATATGAAGCACCGGAAGAAGAACAGAATTTCCCGATGGTAATGGAAATGCTTCGTGCCGGAGAAGTCAGAGAGGACGATGACCAGTACCAGTCCCCACTTGATGAATTGTTTGAACGGTTGGAAATGAAGAACCCGGAACACATCGCAGTGAAGTATTACAAAGACTATCATTCCGGTAGTGCAAAAACATTAAAGTCTATTCAGATTACACTTGCAGCAAGACTTGAAAAATTCAACTTATCCAGTCTGGCAGCACTGACCGCAACGGACGATTTAGACCTTCCATCACTGGGAGAGCGAAAAGTGGCTTTATTTGCGTTAATCCCGGACAACGACACCAGTTATAACTTTCTGGTGTCGATTTTGTATACCCAGTTATTTCAGCAGTTGTTCTATTTGGCAGACCATAAATATGGCGGGAGACTTCCGGTTCATGTGCATTTCCTCATGGACGAATTTGCAAATGTTTCACTGCCTGATGACTTCGATAAGATTCTGTCCGTTATGCGTTCCAGAGAAGTGTCAGTCAGTATTATTTTGCAGAATCTGGCCACAGTTAAAAGCACTGTTTGAAAAGCAATGGGAAAGCATTATGGGAAACTGTGTGCGCCCAGAAGTCGCCAGCGCAATATAAATTGGCGACGTGGTACTTACAGGATACCGCCTTTAGCAAGCGGTAGGTAAAAGTATCAGGTGATGAAAAATCACAACCTATTATTCTACAACTTATCCGAGAGGGGAAACCCGAAGGGGAGTGTAGCATGTTGTTGTTCCAGTTGGAACGTAAATAGGAAAGGCGCTAATCCTATGCGTCAGAATATTTAAGAATAAAAATCAGTGTATGAGGTACAAAGCTAAACTGCCTAAACGATAGCCAGAGCGGGGGAACCCGTGCCCCGCATACGAAAAGGATTGAAACGTATGCTTTTCATGTTGGTTTCATTTCGCAGTTATGAAAGCAAGCGATACTCATGAAAGAGCAACCGCAAGACAGCGGATAAATGGCGAAAGTCGGTGCCGACAACACTGAATGCTAATCCTGTATTTACTAACTGGGGATGACCTAAACCTGGTAACAGGCATGGTCACACAGCTCCCATAGTAGTCCGAGACGTTAATGACGTTCACATGGCGAAGGGGAGCAGCTTATCAGAAAATACTAAAATGAAGGAAGGTGCGAGAGGCATTGAGAAATCCAACTGAGGTATTGAAAAATTTGATGGAAAAGTCAAAGAATGAAACTTACAGATTTCAGAGATTATACAGAAATCTGTACAATCCGGAGTTTTATTGGCTTGCGTATAAAAATATCTACGCAAATGATGGCAGTATGACTGCCGGAGCTGATGGAACAACGATTGATGGCATGGGTAACGAGAGAATTGAGAGGATTATTTTATCCTTAAAAGACCGAAGTTACCAACCTAAGCCTGCAAGAAGAGAATATATTGCAAAGAAAACAGCAGTAAAAAATACGTCCTCTGGGTATTCAGTCAGGGGATGATAAACTCGTGCAGGAAGTCGTTAAGATGATTTTGGAGAGTATTTATGAGCCTGTGTTCAGTAATAAATCACATGGGTTCAGACCAAACAGAAGCTGTCAGACAGCACTGAAACAGATACAGAACACCTTTACTGGTGCGAACTGGTTTGTGGAAGGAGATATACACGCTTGTTTTGACAGTTTCGACCACCATGTAGTTATCGACCTCTTGAAAAAGAGGATTGATGACGAAGCGTTTATCCAGCTTATATGGAAATTCCTAAAAGCAGGATATATGGAACACTGGACATTCAACAGAACCTATAGCGGAGTGCCGCAGGGGTCGGGAGTCAGTCCAGTGCTGGCAAATATTTACCTTCAGGAATTGGACAAATTTATGGGAAATTATGCAGAAAACTTCAATACAGAAGCCAAGAAGAAACATTTTTCTACTGCATATAAGTCCAGTGTCGGTAAGGCATACAGATATAGGAAAAAGGGCAGAGAGATATGGGATAGTCTATCTGATGAAGAAAAGAAAATCAGATGCAAAAATCTTAAGGAACTGGAAATGATTGAAAAATCTACAACACCTTACGTCTATAACGACAGTAATTATAAAAGGGTGCAGTATACGAGATATGCGGATGATTTTATCATCGGGGTTATTGGTAGCAAAGCAGATGCAGAAGCTATCAAGAAAGACGTGAAAATATTCCTGCAAAAAGCATTGAAATTAGAAATGTCAGACACTAAGACAAAGGTTACGCACACTGGAAACAGAGCAAGATTTCTAGGTTACGACATTACGGTATCAAGAGCGCAGACGCTACAGAAGGCTTCTAACGGAAGGGTTCAGAGATGTCAGACAGGAGTTGTTAAACTGTATGTTCCACGCGAAAAATGGGTAGGTAAGTTAATTGAATACAAAGCAATGAAAATCAAAATCAACGAAAACGGAAAAGAGAGATTTGTAGCCCTTCATAGGGGAAAACTGGTAAACCAGAGCGATATTGAAATTCTCGCAAGATACAATGCAGAAGTCCGTGGACTATATAATTATTACTCCATAGCGAATGACTCCTTTAAAATAGGGAGATTTGCCAATGTAATGAAATACAGCATGTATAAAACATTTGCGTGCAAGTATAAGACGAATGTTCATGAGATTAAGCGGAGATATTGCAGAAACGAATTATTTACAGTTGCGTATGAAACAAGGCAGGGAATGAAAACAACAACATTCTACAGGGATGGTTATAAACGGAAGGAATGTGCTACAAAGTTTGATAATGTAAGCGAGCTTCCGCAGTTTTCAAAATATGCCAAAACTAACACTCTCAAACAGAGAGTGGAACGTCATACTTGTGAATTATGCCAAAAAGACTGTAGAAATCTGGTAATACACCAAGTTAAGAAACTCAAAGATTTAAAGGGAAATACAGAGTGGGTATTACTCATGCGAAAAAGGAGACGGAAAACACTCGTGGTATGCCCCGAATGCCATAATTTAATTCATTCGTAACACCGCAAATGATAAGCGGAAAGCCGTATACATCGAGAGGTGTACGTGCGGTTTGGGAGGGAGTGGATGCAAGTCCTTTTCGAAGGATGAGCTGAAGCTTACCTCATGATACCACACTATTTCTTGGAGGAAAAGAGAAAACTACCTTAAAGGAAATGAGCGAGCTTCTGGGTAAGGAAACCATTGACCTGTATAACACTTCGGAGACGAGGAGTAATCAGAAGTCTTTTGGATTGAATTACCAGAAAACAGGTAAACAGCTGATGACTGAAGATGAGATTGCAGTCATGGATGGAGGAAAATGTATCCTGCAGATCCGTGGTGCCAGACCATTTTTCTCAGACAAATATGATATCACGAAACACAAAAACTATCGGCTTCTTGCAGATGAAAACGAGAAGAACCGGTACAAAGTTGAGAAAGAGTTAAATCCGCAGTATACACCGAAATCTAAAGAAGAGGTGGAAGTAATTCATGTAGAACTGTCGGAGTAACCTTGGGAATGAACAGAAAATAATGAGGAAAGGAATAACTGACACTAGGTGCACCGGCTTTTTAGTCGGTGTATTTTCGTTCCCGTAAACACCTGAAAGAAGTCAGTTTTGGTGAATGTATATGGCATTTTTTGAGCAGTGCAATTACAACTTTAAAACTCTTGTAGTCGCAATCGGCGCAGGTCTTGGCGTGTGGGGTGTCGTAAACCTTCTGGAAGGATATGGAAAACGACAATCCGGTGCTAAGAGCCAGGGCATCAAACAGCTGATGGCTGGTGCCGGAATCATGCTGCTGGGAACTACCCTGATTCCACAGCTGGCAACATTGTTCTCTTAAGAGGAGTGGTAGATGAACACCATCATTGAGAGAATTACGGAAGCGATAAAGGATATCCTGATCGGGCTTATTAAGTCAAGTTTGGATAACATGTTCACGTCTGTCAATGAGCAGGTGGGAACCATAGCCGGGCAGGTGGGACAGACACCGCAGGGATGGAATGCAGGGATTTTTAATCTGATTCAGAATATATCCCAAACGGTGATTGTCCCCATTGCGGGACTGATCATCACCTTTGTCCTGTGCTATGAATTGATCACGATGGTAACACAGAAAAACAATTTCCATGAATTTGAGACTTATAACATTTTCCTCTGGATCTTCAAAGCGTATGTAGCCATTTATCTGGTGACAAATACGTTCAATATCACGATGGCGGTCTTTGATGTTGGCCAGCATGTGGTCAACAATGCAGCCGGGGTGATATCAGGAAACACTGCGGTGGATGCAACAGAAGCAATTTCACGGATTGTGGATGCCCTGGAGGATATGGAGTTAGGGGATTTGTTCCTGCTATCCATGGAAACGATGTTGATCAGTGTTACCATGCACATTCTGTCAATTATCATTACGGTAATCTTGTACGGAAGAATGATAGAAATTTACCTTTATACTTCCATAGCACCAATTCCGTTTGCCACCATGACCAATAAGGAATGGGGCAATATCGGAAACAACTATTTAAAAGGCTTGTTCGCACTGGCATTTCAGGGATTCTTCATGATGGTCTGTGTGGGAATTTATGCAGTTTTAGTAAATGCAATGACCATATCCAGTGACCTTCATGCAGCAATGTTTTCAGTAGCGGCTTATACCGTGATTCTTGCATTTTCATTATTCAAGACCGGAAGCCTTAGCAAATCAATATTCAATGCCCATTAACGGGCAGGAAAGGAGCGCATACCATGGCGTATGTACCAGTACCAAAAGACCTTACCAAGGTCAAAACAAAAGTAGCGTTAAATCTGACAAAGCGGCAGCTGATTTTCTTTTCACTTGCCGCAGTTGTGGGAATTCCGTTTTATCTGGTCATGAGAAAACCAATCGGTTCCAGTATCGCAGCCATCCTGATGGTAACGATCATGCTTCCGTTTTTCTTCATGGCAATGTATGAAAAAGACGGGCTTCCCTTTGAAAAAGTGGTGGCAAATATCATTCGACAGAAGTTTATCTGTCCGGCAGTAAGACCATATAAGACAGAAAATTTTTATCAGGAGATTTCCACCCTTGTGAAAAAGGAGGGTGTGCCGGATGGCAAAAAAGACAAAGCAGGAGGCTCAGCAGGAGCGTCTGTCCCTGGCGGAAAAAAGAAACCGTCAGGAAAGAAGAAACAAAAAAAGCAGAAAAGAAAGAGAACAGGAAAAGCGTAGAAAGAAGCAGGAACGGGATCGTAGGAAACAGAAAAACATTCCTACAACTGCACAGCAGAGTATTCCGTATATTCGGATGCTGCAGGATGGTATCTGCCAGGTGACAAAGACCTTTTTCTCCAAGACGATTCAGTTTTATGACATCAACTATCAGCTTGCTCTAAATGAGGATAAGACCACGATATTTGAAAATTACTGTGATTTCTTAAATTACTTTGATTCTTCCATCAGTGTGCAGCTGTCCTTTATCAATCAGCAGGTGGATGTGGCAGAATTTGAAAAAAGTATTGATATTCCGGATCAGAACGATGACTTCAATGCCATTCGTGAAGAGTACCGTACTATGCTGAAAAATCAGCTTTCCAAAGGAAATAATGGTCTGGTAAAGACAAAGTATATCACTTTTGGAATCGAAGCAGAAAACCTGAAGGTGGCAAGACCAAGGCTTGAAAGAATCGAAACAGATATCTTAAATAACTTTAAGGTTTTGGGAGCACAGGCGCATTCCCTGAATGGTCTGGAAAGGCTGGAGATTCTGTATCATGTGTTCAACCAGGATCGGATTGAACCATTTAAGTTCCAGTATAAGATGCTTCCGGAAACAGGATTAAAGACCAAAGATTTTATTGCACCGACTTCCTTTAACTTTTCCAAGAATCAGACATTTTTGATGGGAAGAACGATGGGAAGTGTGAGTTATCTGCAGATTCTGGCACCGGAGCTTACAGACCGGATGCTTGCAGATTTCTTGGATGTGGATGACAGCATCAATGTTAACATTCATATCCAGTCCATTGACCAGAGTTCTGCGATCAAGATGATCAAGAGCAAGATTTCAGATCTGGATAAGATGAAGATTGAAGAGCAGAAGCGGGCAGTACGTTCCGGTTATGATATGGACGTGCTTCCATCGGACCTTGTGACTTATGGAGAAGAGGCGAAGAACCTGTTGGAAGATCTGCAGTCCAGAAATGAACGAATGTTTCTTGTAACGGTTCTGGTGATGAATACCGCAAGGAAGCGTCAGAAACTGGATAACAATATTTTCCAGGTGCAGGGAATTGCACAGAAATATAACTGTTCTTTAAAACAACTGGATTATCAGCAGGAAGCAGCACTCATGTCCTGTATTCCACTGGGAGTCAATCGGATTGAAATTCAGAGAGGGCTTACCACATCTTCAACAGCGATCTTCGTGCCATTTACGACACAGGAACTGTTTCAGGAAGGGGAAGCTCTTTATTATGGATTGAATGCATTATCCAACAACATGATCATGGTTGATCGGAAACGTTTGAAGAACCCGAATGGACTGATTCTTGGTACACCAGGTTCCGGTAAGTCTTTCTCAGCAAAGAGGGAAATTACAAACTGCTTTTTGATCACGGAAGACGATATCATTATCTGTGATCCAGAAGCCGAATATTCGGCACTTGTGCAGGCACTGCATGGGCAGGTAGTTCGGGTTTCGCCAGTATCTGACCAGTATATCAATCCAATGGATCTGAACCTGAACTATTCCGAGGAAGATAATCCACTGTCATTGAAAGCAGATTTTATTCTGTCTTTGTGTGAGCTGATTGTTGGAGGAAAGAATGGACTGGAGCCGGTAGAAAAGACCATCATTGACCGTTGTGTGCGGTTAGTATATCAGGAATATCTTGCCGATCCAGTACCGGAGAAGATGCCAATCTTGGAGGATTTATATAACCTTCTGAGAAAACAGGAAGAGCCAGAAGCACAGCGACTGGCCACTTCGTTGGAAATCTATGTTACAGGTTCTTTGAATGTGTTTAACCATCAGACAAACGTGGACATCAATAACCGCATTGTCTGCTTTGATATCAAGGAACTTGGTAAGCAGTTGAAAAAGATTGGGATGCTTGTCATTCAGGATCAGGTCTGGAACAGGGTAACAATGAACCGTTCTGCTCATAAGTCCACCAGATACTATGTGGATGAGTTCCATCTTCTTTTGAAGGAAGAGCAGACCGCAGCTTATAGTGTGGAGATATGGAAGAGATTTCGTAAATGGGGTGGTATTCCAACTGGAATCACCCAGAATATAAAAGATTTATTGTCTTCCAGGGAGATAGAGAATATATTTGAAAATTCAGATTTTATTTATATGCTGAACCAGGCTTCCGGAGACAGGCAGATTCTGGCAAAGCAGCTGAATATCTCACCAACCCAGCTGTCCTATGTAACCAACAGTAATGAGGGGGAAGGACTTTTGTTCTATGGAAATGTCATTATCCCATTTGTAGACAGATTCCCGAAGAATTCCCTCTATAAAATCATGACAACCCGCTTAGAGGAGACTTCCGAAGCAGGTTAAATCAAAGGAGAAAACAATGTTACGAGCAATTTCATATGTATTAACTTTTAGTGGCGGTGCTGTTTTCGGCATCGCTTTTCTCTGCTTATTACAGGCAGGGAAAGGGTATCCGAAGAAGGAGGAGTAAGTAGTGGCAGAACAGAGAATGAAAGTCAGGGACAAGAAAGTCCAAAAGATGACCAAGGATGGTCTGGTGGAAGAAAACCTGACAGATAAATCTTCTGTTCGTGTCAGTAACCGTGCCAGTGATGTGCAGATGGGAAGAAAACAGGGGGAAAAAGAAGAAAACCTTGTGGATAAGTCTCCCCGCCAGTCTGAACGGAGTGGGAAAAATATTCGTCCCTCTGTGCAAAAATCCAGAGATGCACCGGAACTGATACGGACAGAGAAGCAAAGTGGGGATTTTGGACAGAGTAGTAAGCAGCAAAATAGAAAAAGAATCCGTGCTGAAGTCGGAAAAGAATCCAGACTTGCAGAAAAATCCGAAGTCGGACAGTTAGGGAGACTGAAAGATAAACGTGCTGATCTATCAGAAAACAGGGGAGACAGCCGGAGAAATCAGACCGGTGGCAGCAAAAAGCCTAAACAAAAACAACGTTTGAAGTTTGCTTATGAGGAAACTGGTGCTTCTGTGAAAAATGACAAAGATATGGAGAAATTGAACCAGATGGATACGGATGGAGTCAATTTCCGCCATCAGAAACAGAAAGAAAAAGCCAAAAAGTTTTCTTATGAAGAAGCAAGAAAGAGAAAGGAAGCAAAGCAGCATTCCAAGAAAGCACAGGTCTATCAGGCAAATGAAGGAGAATCTCCTGGAAAGAAAAAATCCCGTTTGAAGTTTGGTGAAGGGGAATCTGTGAAAACAGAAAAAGCTTCTGTTGTCAAGAAAGCAGGAAGTGCAACTTCCGTAGCATTGCACCGTGAGATCAGCAAAAATGAAGACGATAATGCGGCGGTAGAAGGTGCCCATAAGTTAGAAGAAAGCGGCGAAGGTGTTTACCGGCTGGAACAGAGAAGTGCCAGACGCAGGAAACAGAGGGCATCCAGAAAAAGAAGCAGACTTGAAAGACAGGAAGAGAAACAGACACAGGCGGCAACCCGTCAGGAGCAGAAGAAACTGAAAAAACAGATTCAGAAGCAACAGATCAAACGGGATTATGCCAAAGCGAAGCGAAGTGAACAGACAGTAGGAACAGCTACAAAAAGTACAATTGATTATATCAAGAAGATTGGCGGCAAAGTCACCAACTTCTTTAAAGAAAACCGGAAGGTGTATATCAGTGTAGCAGTTCTGATCGGATTGATGTTTCTGATCATAACGAATGTCACGTCATGCTCTGCAGTGTTTTTACAAAATGTGATCACTTATACCGGAACCAGTTATCTGTCATCGGATCAGGCAATCCGGGAAGCGGAACTGTATTACACACAGCTAGAAGCTAATCTGCAGGAGCGGATCAACAACATGGAATCTGAAGAACCGGGACATGAGGAATACCGATATAACATTGGACCTATTGAGCATGATCCCTTTATCCTGATCAGTTATCTGTCAGCAAAGTATGAAGAGTTTACGTTTGAACAGGTCAAGCCGGAGCTGGATGCTTTGTTTGCAGAGCAATATCATCTGACTACAGAAGCGGTCAATGAGACTGTGACAGAGACAGCAACAGTAAGAGTTGGAGAATCTTTGGGACAGGTTGTAACAAGCGGATATTGTAATTGTCCAATCTGCTGTGGTATTTGGAGCGGAGGACCAACTGCCAGTGGAGCATATCCAACAGCCAATCACACCTTAGCGGTAGATGCTTCCAATCCGTTTGTTCCAATGGGAACAAAGGTGGTAATGAATGGTGTCGAATATACGGTAGAAGATACCGGAGCTTTCGCAAGATACGGGGTACAGTTTGACGTCTACTATGATAATCATGCGGCGGCATCTGCACATGGACATCAGACATGGGAATGTTATCTGGCAGATGATAATGGAAGTCAGGAAGTGGAAGTGACTAGGACAAGGGATGTAGATGTGCTGAATGTCACCTTAAATAGTGGAAACCTGATGTCAATCTGTCAGGACAGGCTGGGATTTTTCCAGAAAGAACTGTTCAGTGCCTACAACGATACAAAAGGCAACTTGCAGATGTTTGCAACACCGGTTGATTTTAACTGGTACTCCAGTGTGACCAGCTATTATGGATACAGGATTCATCCAATATCAGGAGCAAATCAGCTTCATAATGGTATGGATATCGGAGCACCGGAGGGAACAAAAGTGATGGCAGGACTGACCGGAACAGTTACAACTTCTGCTTATAACGACAGCTATGGAAATTACGTCATTATCAAAGACAGAAAAGGTTATGAACTGCGGTATGCACATTTAAGCAGCCGGAGTGTATCTGCAGGAGCATCCGTCACGAAAGGTGATGAGATAGGTCTTGTAGGAAATACTGGTAATTCCACAGGAAGCCATCTTCATATTGAACTTCTGAAAAATGGAGAGCGGTTAAACCCGATCTTTTATCTGGAAACTGGAGAAGGAGCAGGCTTTGGCGGCAATGAATATACCAGTGAAGCAGCACAGCGTTTGTTAAATGAAGCAGCGAGATATCTTGGAACACCATATGTATGGGGTGGATATTCCCCAAGTGGATTCGATTGTTCTGGATTTGTAAGCTACTGTCTGACAAACTCTGGTGTAAGGAATACAGGAAGACTAACAGCACAGGGACTGTACAACATTTGTACACCAGTATCCCAGTCGGAGGCGCAGCCGGGAGATCTGATTTTCTTTACTGGAACTTACGACGCAGGGGAGCCGGTAACGCATATCGGAATCTATGTAGGCAATGGTCAGATGATCCATTGTGGACATCCGGTGCAGTATACGTCCATCAATTCCCCATACTGGCAGAGCCATTTCTATGGATTTGGACGATGGTAAGAAAAAAGGGCGGCTGCATCAGCCGTCCGGAAAGGAGAACCGATGAAAAGTCTTGAAAAAGCTACGGCAGATTATGAGAAAGCCAAAGAGAAAATGGAAGCCTCCAAAGCCAGATATGAAGCAGATTTAAAGCGGTTCAAGGCTGCGGAGATTGCCAAAACAGAAGCGGAAAATCTGGAAATTGTAAGAATTATCCGTGCAATGGATATGAGTATTCCAGAATTGGAAGCTTCAAAAAGAGAATGAAAAATGAACTGCCCGGCAGGGTAGAAATACAGAAGGAGGAAACAAAAGCCGATGATGAATCTGGAAAAAATGAAACAGAAGAAGAGAACAATTACTAAAAGCAGGGTAAAAAAGAGCCTGCTTGCAGCAACGACATTTCTTTGCCTGACAACACCTTTGCTCCAGACACAGACTGCTTATGCAGCTGAGAATACCACACCTGCAATCACGATTGAGAAACCGGATGGCTGGAAACAGGGAGAAACAACCATTGCTGTTACGGTAGATGCTAGCCATATGCCGGAAAGGTTTCTCAATAGCAAAGATTGAAGCAAAAGCAGGAAAAGATGGAAGCTGGCAGGATGTAACCGGAAGCGGAAGTATCACGATCACTGGAAATCAGACAGTGTATGTGCGTGTGACAGATGGTGAGGGGAAGGTCTATGAGCAGAATCGCTCTATTAAGTGTTATGACACGGAAAAGCCGACACTCTCTGCTTCTCTGACAGATGGTGTGCTGACGATTCAGGGGAATGATACAGTATCCGGGATTACTGCGGTAACCGTCAATGGCACCACTTATACAGACTTGAAGGATGGAATGCTGAGAGTGCAACTGACACAGAAAGATTTTACTACAAAGCAGATTGAGATTACGGTAACAGATGGTGCTGGAAATACTTCTGAAAAGTATGTGTTGCAGAATCCTTACTATGAATGGGCAAAGAAGCAGGCAGAAAAACAGAAATCTTCCAGTGACAGCAATGGTGCAATGGCAACTACGACCAGTGCAGATGCAATGGGGACTGAAAAAACAACGACTTCTCCGCTTCCGCAGGATGCACAGGCTTCTGAGCCGACAGATGCAAAAGGAACCGTGGATGATCGGACAGTAACAGGTATTGAGGAACAGCTTAATAAAGAAGGCGAGACAGCAGATTCTGTTACCAAAACAGCTACGGAAGGCACAAAAGAGTTTTATACCATTTCAACTAAGAGTGGTAAGATTTTCTATCTGATCATTGATAATTCAAAATCTCAGGATAATGTGTATTTTCTTACAGAAGTCAGTGAAAAAGATCTGATGAATTTCACACTTTCTGATTCGGTGACACTTCCGGAAGTGGATACGGTTTATGCAGAACCAGAGAAAAAAGCAGAGGAAGAAAAACCGGAAACGACAGAGTCAGCCGAGAAAGATAAGGTAGAGGATGATATTCAGATGCCTGAAGATAAAAGTCCATTTGGAATGTATCTTTTGATTGCACTGGTTGCAGTCGGAGCTGCGGCAGGAGGATATTACTTCAAAGTCTATAAACCAAAACATGAATATGATGACGAGGATGAGATGGAAGAGGATGAAGATGAATCCGAAGATTCAGAGTCAGAAAAACGGGAAGTAGATGATGCAGATGAGCAGGAAGAAAGTACAGAACCGGAAATCCTGAGAGATGAAGATTTTGACGATAATGTGCTGGAAGATGAAGAAGAGGAGGAAGGGCGATGATTGAGTGCAGAATAAGAAATATCAGATTATATACGCCGATCCACCTTGGCAGTATAAAAGGAAAGCGGGTCAGGGAATTGCTTCAGATCATTACCCGACCATGAGTTTACAGGAAATTTGCAATCTTCCAGTAGGGAACTTAGCGGATAAAAATTGTGCTTTATTTCTCTGGGTCACTTTTCCGCAGCTGAGAGAAGGGTTAAGCGTGATTCAAGCATGGGGATTTCAGTATAAGACAGTAGCGTTTGTGTGGGTAAAGCAGAATAAAAAAGCAGATACTTTGTTTCTGGGGTTAGGTCACTGGACAAGAAGTAATGCTGAAATATGTTTGCTTGCTACTAGAGGAACGATTCGACGCAAGTCAGCCTATGTGCGTCAGATTATATTATCTCATATTGAAAAACACAGCAAGAAACCAGATGAGGCAAGGGATAGAATTGTTGAGCTTATTGGTGATGTACCAAGAATAGAATTGTTTGCACGACAGGCAACACCGGGGTGGGATGTCTGGGGAAATGAAATACAGTCAGATATAGAAATGAAAAGCGAGGAAGAAATAGAATGAAAGCATTAGTGATTGCAGAAAAGCCATCGGTTGCGATGGCACTGGCTTCCGTGCTTGGAGCCAGAACAAGAAAAGATGGCTACGTGGAGGGAAACGGTTATATCGTTTCCTGGTGCGTAGGACATCTGGTGGGATTATGCGATGCATCGGAATACGATGAAAAATATAAAAAATGGAGATATGATGATCTGCCGATTGTGCCGGAATGTTGGAAACACAAGATTTTGGAGGGCACAAAGAAGCAGTTCGGAATCTTAAAGAAACTGATGAGAGATTCCAAAGTAGATGAGGTGATCTGTGCTACTGATGCAGGACGTGAAGGTGAGTTAATCTTTCGTTTGGTGTATGAGCAGGCAGGATGCAGAAAGCCGATGAAGCGGCTCTGGATCTCATCTATGGAAGAACAGGCAATTAAAGATGGATTTGCGTCATTAAAAGACGGTTCGTGTTATGACAGTCTCTACCAGTCAGCACTTTGCAGGGCAAAGGCAGACTGGCTGGTGGGAATCAATGCGAGCCGTCTTTTTTCTGTTCTGTATAACCAGAATCTGAAAGTTGGAAGAGTACAGACACCAACACTTGCCATGATCGTGGATCGAAATCAGAAGATCAAGGAATTTACCAAAGAAAAATATTATATGGCTCATATCAAGTTTGATGATATGGATGCAGTCACGGAGCATTTTCAGAAAAAAGAGGATGCAGATAAAGTGGCTGCGGATTGTGCGGAGCGTATGTGTGAAGTAGAGAAGGACGATGTGAAGGAGAAAACAGTTCGTCCACCGAAGCTCTATGATCTGACAACCTTACAGAGGGAAGCCAACCGAATGTTTGGTTATACCGCACAGCAGACGCTGGATGCCGTGCAGGAGATGTATGAGCAGAAGCTTGTTACTTATCCGAGAACAGACAGCCAGTATCTGACAGATGAGATGGGAGAAAGCACAGAAACTCTGATTCAGATGTTGCTTGGGAAAATGCCCTATGCCGAAGGGCTGGAATATCAGCCGGACGTGAGTAAGGTATTAAATTCAAAGAAAGTATCTGATCACCATGCAATTATCCCGACCATGGAAGTAGCAAAGGCAGATATAGGTAAACTGAAAGAACGAAACTGCAAGATTTTGTATCTGATCAGTGCCAGGGTACTGACAGCAACCGCAGATCCTTATATTTATGAAAGCCATAAATGCCAGATTACCTGTAATTATCATACGTTTTATCTCACGGCAAAGAAAACAAAGCAGGAAGGATTCAAGGCAATCGAAAATAAATTGAAACAGTTCTTTGGCGTAAAGATTGAGAAAGAAGAGCCGGAGCTGGATATCTGGGCTGGCAAGCATTACGGTCCTTGTGATTCTTTTGTATCGGAGCATTTTACACAGCCACCGAAACAGTACACAGAAGATACCCTGCTTTCTGCTATGGAACGTGCAGGAAATGAAGAACTGACCGAAGATACAGAGAAGAAAGGACTTGGTACTCCGGCAACAAGGGCAGCAATCATTGAAAAACTGATTCAGTCTGGCTTTGTGAAAAGAGAAAAGAAAAATCTGGTACCGACAGATGATGGCAATGTACTGATTACGGTTCTGCCGGATGAGATTAAATCTCCGAAGATGACAGCAGAGTGGGAAATGGCATTGAATCACATTGCCCAGAATACAGAGACAGCAGATGAATTCCTAAATGGGATTACAGAGCTGATGCAGGAACTGGTTGCCAGATATCAGGGGATTTCAGAAGAGAAGAAAAATCAGTTTCAGGGAAAAGCAAAAGGAGAAGTCATTGGCAAATGTCCCCGTTGTGGAGCTGATGTCCGAGAAGGAAAAGTAAACTTTTACTGTTCTGACCGGAATTGTGCTTTTACCTTGTGGAAGAATGATAAATTCCTTGCAAGCCAGGGGAAAAAGATGGATAAGACGACAGCAAAGAAGTTCCTGTCTAAAGGAAAAATCCATTATAAGGATCTGGTATCCAGAAAAACAGGGAGACAGTATGAAGCAACTGTGGAAATGGTTGATCCCGGCGAGGGAAATGTGCAGTTCAATCTGAGTTTTCCGCAACGATAAGCAGTGTATTGCAGGCAGTCTAAGGACTGTCTGTTTTAATACAAATATTATGAAAGAGAGGACCTTAGCATGAAGAAAAAAGGTAATTTTAGAAAAGTAGTATCTGGCTTGCTGGCAGGCATGACAATGCTTAGTACAGTGTTATCTCCGATGACTGCATATGCAGCGGAGATCCAGCCAGAGGAAAAACCTCCACTTTATGAGGAAGTGAAAGACCTTCTGGATGAAGATGAGGTGGTGACTGCCAAAGATTATGAAATTGAAACAGGCAGTGTTTTTGATGTGAAATCAGATTACACGGGACTGGAAATCAAGGATGATAACAAGGTCAAAGTCACATTTGAGGAAGCAAAGAATGACAAGAATGAGGATTTTACGACAGATCATGTGGACACTTACAAAGCGGTCTATTATGTGGAACCGGTAAATCAGGAGCATCCGAAGTACCAGATCAGCCGAAAACTGATTGTGCGTGATAAAGAAACAGAAGTACAGACAGAGGCGGCAGGGAGTGAAGCAGTGACTGAGTCCGAAACAGCTGGCAGTGAACAGCAGACAGAAGAAGCGGAGGAGTCAGAATCAGACTCGGAGATTACCGATATTGGCGCTGATGAATTTGATGATTTGGTAGAGCAGGCACAGAATCAGGATACCTATGATGAAGAATCAGGGTTAGAGCTTCATGATGTTTTGGAACAGGCAGGAGACGAAGGTGTGGATCTTGATTCTATGGAAGAAGGAGAGATTGCAACATTTGAAGCAGTTTCGGCTTATTCAGCAAGAAGTACACAGCAGGTAACAATCGAAAAAGGACCTCTGTATAGATATGCAGATTATAATCTTGGAACCTATCTGACAGAGCCGTACTATATCAGCTACGGAAGCGTCAGAGCAACTGCGTATTGTGTACAGCCAGCAAAACCTGGACCAGGATCTGGAAATTATACAATCACAAAGATTGGGGACAATCAGGCGTTAGCAAAAGTGTGTTATTACGGTACAGATGCCGCAGGGAGCGAAAGCTTTTTTGCGAATAAACACACGGATTTCTCAGAAGGAAAAAGATTCATCATTATTCACATGGCTGCATCTTATGCCAATGGAAGCAGTGATGCATTCTATGGAACAAATGCTACAGGCGAGGCTTTGGCAAAAGAGCTTTATAATTATTGTGTGAATAAGCCGGAAATACCAGATGTAGCGATGTCATTTTCCAAACCGAATGTAAAAGCTTATGTAGATGGAAATGTTCAGAGAACGGAGAACATTCAGTTCAACGCATCTTCCCAGCAGAAAATTACAATGGACTTACCAAAGGGAGTAAAGCTCCATAATGTATCTACTGGAAATGTAAGTGCGGCAGGTGCAAGCGTAACAATTGGAGGAGGAACCACGTTTTATCTTTCAGCGCCTCTGACACAGACAAAAGATGTAAGTGCTACTTTTTCTACAAAGATGAAGGGAAGTATTACAAAAGATTATTCAGCATATAAATTGACTACGAATGCAAGTGTTCAGGATCTGGCATTTGTATTTGGAGAAGGTGTTGCTGATGAAAAATATGTAAGCTTAAAGGTGTCCTGGATTGAACAGGCTACGATCGAAATCGTAAAGAAAGACGATACAGCGGATGTCAATCTTGCAGGTGCAGTATTCGGTGTATACAGCGATGAGGCTTGTACAAAGCTGATCACTCAGATGCCGGCAACAGATAAGAATGGAAAATCTTCTGTTACGATCATCAAGACACAGGATACTGTTTATCTGAAAGAGATCACAGCACCACAGGGATATGTAGTAAATGCAACGGCAACAAATGTAAAACTGGTAGCAAGTAAGACCTCAGCTGTAACCGTGGAAAATAAGGAACAGCTGGCAGAGCTTACCATTTACAAAGAAGGACAGGTTCTGACCGGAGCAGATGTCAGTGAAAATGGAACGGTATTTCAGTATGAAAACCGCAGACAGAAAAATGCAGTGTATAACGTGTATGCCGGGGCAGATATCGTAACAGCTTATGGCACAAAAGTGTACAGCAAAGGTGACCTTGTAAAAGAAAACCTGACAACAGGTGAGAATGGTTCTGTCACACTGAAAAACCTGCATCTTGGAACCTACGTGGTAAAAGAAACAAAAGCACCGGACTCTTTCTATAACGGCAGCGAAGAAAAGTCAGTGACTCTAACTTATGCTGGTCAGAACAAAGAAGTTGTATTTGCAGATGTGACTTTTAACAACGAGAGACAGAAAGCAGATGTTTCCGTAGTAAAACAGGATAAAGACACCAAGAAACCACTGAAAGGCGGTATTTTTGCTCTGTATGCATCCGATGATATCAGAAATGCAGACGGAAGCGTTGTTGTGAAAAAAGGAACGCTGATTGAGAAAGTAACTACTGGCGCAGACGGAACTGCAAAATTTACAGCAGATCTTCCGATTGGATATTCCTATTCTGTAAAAGAAGATCAGGCGCCGGAAGGCTATGTAAGAAATACAGAAGATGTGTATACGTTCAAGTTTTCTTACACCAATGATAAAGAAGCAACCGTATCATTTGCCCATACCTTCAGCAATGACCGTGTGACAGCAAAGATCAATTTATTCAAAGTTGATAAAGAAACAGGAAAAGCAGTACCACAGGGAGATGCCACACTGAAAGGTGCAGTTTATGGTCTGTATGCCCGTGAAGATATCGTGCATCCGGATGGAGCAACTGGAACTATTTATAAAGCAGGAGAACAGGTAGCTTCTCTTACAACAGATGACAAAGGACAGTCTTCTGTAAATGGCTTATATCTTGGCAAATATTATATCAAAGAGATCACACCGCCGACCGGATACCTGGCAGATACAGAAGAGCATGATCTTGTGTGCAGTTATGAAGGAGATATGACAGCAGAAGTGAAAAGAGAGTGCACTTCCAGTGAGCAGGTCATCAAGCAGCCATTCCAGATCATCAAAGCAGCCAACAATGGAAAGACCGATGCAGATCTGTTATCCGGAGCTGGATTTACAGTTTATCTGAAATCTTCCCTTATAAAGAAAGCAGATGGAAGCTATGATTTTGATTCTGCCAAACCAGTAGTGAGCGGAGAAAATGGAGCAACTGAGATTTTCACAGATGAAAAAGGGTATGCCTGTAGTATTCCATTACCATTTGGAAGCTATATCGTGCGTGAAACTACAACACCGCACAATTATAAGCCAGTCGATGATTTTGAAGTGAATATCACAGAGCACCATCCAAATGAGCCGCAGATCTGGCGAGTGCTTCTGGATGAAGAGTTTAAGGCAAAACTGAAAATCGTGAAAAAAGACGATGAAACAAAGAAATCCGTATTGATTGCCGGAACAGAATTTAAGGTATATGACCTGGACAACAAAAAGTATGTGGAACAGGTAACAACTTACCCAGTGACAACCACTCACAAGTCCTATTTTACGGACAGTCAGGGATATCTGATCATGCCGAAGAATCTGAAGATCGGACATTACCGGATTGAGGAAGTCAACGCACCGGAAGGGTACACAATCAACAAGAACTATGTAGAGATTGCGGTGGATGCAAACACAGCATACCAGATGGATTCTGAGAGCGGAGATGCCATTATTACGGTAGATTACGAGAACCATCCGGTAAAAGGAAAGCTGACGATTTATAAAAAAGGTGAGATGCTGACCGGATTTAAGAAAGATTTTGTTTATGAAGAAAGATACCTGAAGGGTGCAGAATTTAATGTCTATGCAGCTGAAAATATCTATACACCGGATTATCAGAAAGACGAAAACGAAAACAGACAGCTGATCTATGCAAAAGATGCACTGGTAACAACGGTAACGACCGGGGAAGACGGAAAAGTAGTTGCTGATAACCTGCCACTTGGTTCTTACTATATGGTAGAAAAGACTGCACCGGAAGGATTTGTCCTGAACCATGACAGATCGGATGTCTCATTTGTCTATGCCGATCAGGATACACCTGTGATTGAACAGGAAGTGACTGTTGGCGATGACCGACAGAAAGTTGCAATCCAGGTAGAAAAACAGGATGCAGAGAATGGTGCAACCGTAGCAGGGGCTGTCTTTGGTATCTATAACAAAGAGGATATCAAGGCAGATGGAAAAGTGATTGTGAAAGCAGATACACTCTTACAGAAAATGACTTCTGATAATGATGGTCTTGCAGTATGTACGCTGGATCTGCCACGTGGACAGTATTATGTGAAAGAGTTAAAAGCACCAGCGGGATTTGTATCCTCTGATGAAGTTCTGAATCTGGATGCTTCTTACCAGGGACAGGATGTGAAGACAGTAAAACTGAAAACAGTGAAAAAGAACCAGCCGACAACAGTTGAAATCACAAAATCTGATGTAACAACAGGTGTGGAACTGGATGGGGCAAAACTCACCGTTCTTGATAAAGAAGGAAATGTTGTGGATCAGTGGACTTCTGTAAAAGATCAGCCACATGTGATCAAACGACTGACAGTTGGAGAGGAATACACTCTTCGTGAGGAAATGGCACCTTATGGATATCTGAAAGCAACGGATGTGAAGTTCACGCTGAAAGATACTGCCGAGATTCAGAAAGTAGAGATGAAAGATGAAGTTCCAACAGGACTTCTAATCATCAACAAAAATGGAGAGTTTTTGGATAAGGTAACACTTCTGGATCAGGTAAAAGGTACTGTGGAGCATCTCTTTGAATATGTAACCGGAAGCCTTTCAGATGTGACGTTCGATGTATTTGCTGCGGAAGATATCAAAGCGGCAGATGGTGTCAGTGAAGATTATTTCAAAGCAGATGAAAAAGTGGGAACCATTACCACAGATTCCAATGGTATTGCACAGATGGGAGATCTACCGGCTGGCAAGTACTATGTGAAGGAAGTAAAAACTGCCCATGGTTATGTGCTGGACGGAGAGCCGAGATATGTTGATCTTTCCTACCGTGATCAGGACACACCAGTTATCACTTATGATGAGAAATGGCAGAATGCCCGTCAGAAAGTAAAGGTTACGGTTCTGAAGAAAGAAAAAGATACAGAACGTGTCCTTGCAGGTGGTGTCTTCGGTCTTTATACCAGTGAAGATATCAAAAATGCAAAGGGCGAGGTACTCCTTGAGAAAGACAGTCTGATCGAGCAGCGGGTAACGGATGAAAAAGGACAGATTACTTTTACGGCAGATCTTCCGGTAGACGGAAAATACTATGTGAAAGAGATCTTTGCGCCGGACGGATTTGTTACAACAGAAGAAGTACAGGAATTTACCTTTGAATATGCCGGAGAAGACCAGGCAGAAGTAAGCTACGACTTTACTTTTGAAAATCAGCCAACCACAGTGGAGCTGACCAAAACAGACCTGACAACAGGCAAAGAACTTCCAGGTGCACACCTGAAAGTGATGGATTCAGATGGCAATACAGTGGATGAATGGACTTCTACGGAAGAATCCCATGTGATTAAAGAACTGGTTGTTGGTAAGGAATACACCATGACAGAGACAAAACCGGCAGATGGATATGTCACTGCAGAAAGTATTACCTTTACAGTAGAAAATACAGCAGAAATTCAGAAGCATGAAATGAAAGATGATGTGACAAAAGTGCAGATCAGTAAGACGGATATCACAGGAGAAACTGAGATTCCGGGTGCGAAACTGACGATTCTCGATAAGGACGATCAGGTAGTAGAGAGCTGGACTTCTACAGAGGAAGCACATTATATCGAAAAACTGCCAATCGGTAAATATACCTTACGTGAAGAGCAAGCACCGAAAGGATATCTCCTGACAGCCGATGTGACATTTGAGGTGAAAGATACCGGAGAAATCCAGAAAGTGGCTATGAAAGATGATACTGCCAAGGGAAAAGTGATTCTCAATAAGACAGATAAATCATCAGGAGAACCGCTAAAAGGGGTAGAATTTGAACTTCGTGACAGCAAAGGAAAGGTTCTGGAAACCTTAAAGACAGATGCTGCCGGTCATGCAGAGAGTAAGCTGTATGAGATTGCCACATTTAAGAACGGCAAATATGATACCGCTATCAAGTATTATCTGGTGGAAACAAAGACACTGGACGGATACACACTGGATCAGACCCAGCATGAAGTGACATTTGCTTATGCAGATGACAGTACACCGGTTGTAGAAGTTACCTTTAATCTGACAAATGAGAAACCGGAAGTTCCAGAAACACCGAACACACCGGATACACCACAGTCCCATGAAGAGATAAAGGTATCAAACGCACCGAAAACAGGTGACAGCACGAATATATGGCTGCCGATCCTGCTTCTGGTAATCTCCACAGGAGGTATGGCAGGACTTTATTTCAGCAGGAAAAGGAAAAGCAAATAAGGAAACTAAAACCAATGGTTATGATTGGGAGCTTCTATGTGAGGCTCCCTTTTTCATACAAAAAAACACAGAAAGGAACAGAAAACTATGATGAAAACAATGGAAAAAAAGACAGGAAGCACGAAAAAACCAGGAGAAAACAGTAAAGAGAATGATGGCTTATCAGAAGAAAGCTGAGCAGATGGTCAGCAGAAAAAGAATGAACCATCACATGATCAGAAAGGGGTAAAAGCGTATGATGAACAGAAAAGAATTTTATGAATATGTCAAAAACAATGTAAAGGAGTATCTGCCAGAGTCTTACAAGGACGCAGAAATTAAACTTCAGGAAGTAGAAAAAAACAACGGTTTGAAGTTGACAGGTATTACGATTCCAAACGGAGATCAGAGAATCGTACCGACAGTCTATCTGGATTCCCTCTACCAGGAATATATCCATGGAAAAGATGTAGACTCTTGTGTTGGCGATGTGGCTGATATTCGTATTGAGGCACAGGGAAAAGCAGAATTTTTTGATATGGGAGTTCCAGATATTCTGGATTATGAAAAGATGAAGGACAAATTACAGATGAGAATTTGTGATAAGGAATGGAATACCGATCTTCTTGCAGATAAAGTAGTCACAGAACACGGAGATTTTGCAGCTTATTATGCAGTAAATCTGGAGGAAAATGGAGAAGGGATCAGCAGTATTCCGGTAACTGTTTCTCTGATGAACGAGTGGGGAGTATCTGCCGAACAGATTCAAGCGAATGCGATGGTGGCAGACCGAAAACGTGGTGTCACACTTATGGATATGAATGAGATTATCAAATCTATGATTTTTGGTGAAGAACCAGAAAACCTGCTGAATGAAAAAATGGATATGGAAGCCATGGAAAACCCAATGTTCTGTCTGACAAACAAAGCTAAGATGAATGGAGCTTCCCTGTTACTGCAGGAAGATATTCGTAAACAGATTGGGGAATGCCTGGGAAGTGATTACTTTGTCATCCCATCTTCCATTCATGAAGTGCTGATTCTTCCTGATAACGGCATTTTTCAGGTTCCGGAATTAAATGCGATGGTACAGGAAGTCAATGAGACACAGGTGGAAAGACAGGAACAGCTTTCGGATAAGGTTCAGTTCTGTGATAAAAAGACCGCAGTAATGGAAAATGCTGAGCGTAGGGAAGCTCGTTTGGAGAAAGAAAAAGCAGCCGAAAAAGTGGAAGTAAAAGGTGGAATCCATGGAAGACTGGAAAAAGCCAAGGCAGAGATCAAGGCAAAAGAGGCAGACAAAGTGCCAAAGAATAAGTCAAAAGATCTTGCCGCAGCATTATAAAGAGAAACAACGATGATTTTAAGGGGACTGTACTAAGCAGTCCCTGATTTTATGAAAAGGAGTAGCACATGGCAAATAAATTATATGCAATGGAACAGCTGACGGAAGAGGTGGCAAAAGATGTAGCTACCAGTCCGCAGGAATGGATGCGGTTCCTAAACACTTCATCCAGACTGTACAAATACACTTTTCCAGAACAGCTTTTAATTTATGCACAGCGACCGGAAGCAACTGCCGTAGCATCCATGGAAATCTGGAATCAGAAGATGTACCGCTGGATCAAAAAGGGATCCAAGGGGATTGCCTTGATTGACAATACTTCCGGACCAAAAACAAAACTTCGGTATGTATTTGATGTGCAGGACACTTATAAAGTGCGGAATCTGGGAAAAGATCCACAGTTATGGAATCTTCCGGTGGAAGGTGAACAACTGGTTGCAGATTATCTGCAGGAGCAGTTATCACTGGAAGATACAGAAGGAGGGCTTGCTGAAAGTCTGCATCAGGCAGCGAAGGAGAGTATGCAGGAATGGCTTCCAGATGCATTGGAAGAACTGAGACTGGATGTGACAGGGACATTTTTGGAAGAACTGGACGAACAGAATCAGGAAGTAGAATTCCGGGAACTGATGACCAATAGTGTCTGGTATGTATTACTAAACAGGTGTGGACTGGATGTACAGGAATATCTGGATGCAGAGGATTTTCGGCATATTACGGACTTCAATCAGCTGAAAGTATTAGGACATCTGGGAAGTGCAGTCAACGAGATCAGCAGACCAGTTCTGATGCAGATTGGACGATATGTTCTGAATGATCTGGAAAATGACCTGAAAACGGTTGCAAAAGAAAAAGAAGTAGCTTATAATGAATTTAACACGTTAATTCGTGAAAGTAACACAGATAACACAGAAGATAGAGAAGAAAAAAAGGAGGAAACAGACTATGAGAGAGATCAGTTACAGCCAGAACGGAGAGTATCAGATTCCAGATATCAGCCTGGAAGAGACGAGAGGAACCATCGGCAAGTACGGAATGATGCGGAAAGAGTATCTGAGAAATCACAAGGTAGCCAGGTTCAACATTCTGACACTGCAGAACCGTCTGGACAGTCATCTGATGGAGATCGACAGCCAGGCAAGACAGAGAGTAGACGACCTGATGAACGAACTTCTGGAGAAAGATCCGGCACCGGACAAAATGGCAGACGGGATGGCATGGACCAGACACATGAACCAGATCAAGGCACAGGCAGAGGAGCTGGTGATTCAGGAGATTATTTACAGTTAAGTCTGTTCCCAACAGAAGAGGAACAGTTAGGAGAAATAAGGAAAGCGGCAGCTGCATTGGAACAGCCAGCCGCTTTTCTTATTTCCGATGAAGTGGTAAATGATATTCTCCGCACGGGAAGCGGACAGAAAAATACACTGTTTCATATTACAGCAAGACTGATTGAAGGTCTGGATAATGAAGAAATGCGGAGTTTTCTGAAAGATGAATATGGAACTGGTGGCAAAGGATTTACCATAGATGGTCAGAAAATCAGTATCTGGTATGACAATGATGGTATCCGTATCCGGCGAGGGGACTCTGCCAGAAGAAACTTTGACCGCATGGTTACGTGGGAAGAAGCAGCGAACAGAATTCGGGATATGTATGAGGATGGAAATTACGTGGATAATTTGATTTCCAATAATGCCATTGAACAGGAGCAGGAAGAAATGACCAATCTTCTTGCACTTCATTTTCGGGATACTTGCAGAAACTGGGAAAAGAAACAATCATATTCAGACTGGCAGGATGTAGTGAGTGGAGCATGGACAGATCAAGAGGAAGCAGATGCGATTGTCTATCGTTTTGAATGGCTGCAGAAATATATGGATGAGAATCCGGGAGATTATCACCGCTGGGAGATTCAGCATAATCCGGAATATTTCCAACGCTTTCAGGATCTTCAGAGGGAGCGTTCCTGGGTAGACCAGAAATTTACGGTCGAACGTCCGGCACTATCCTTTATCACACAGGATGAAATTGACGCAGTGTTAAGAAGAGGCGGCATTACTGCAGGAGGACGTAACCGAATCTATGAGTATTTCATGGAACATCATGATATGAAAGATGCAGCTGAGTTCCTGAAAAATGAGTATGGAACAGGTGGTTCCTCACCCGGAATACCAGGAGCAGATGCTTCCGACGCATCCCATGATGCAAAAGGATTAAAACTTGCAAAAGGGAAAATTGGCAGTCCAGAGGTAGAAGTTTTATTAAAGTGGAACAAGGTTGCAGAACGTGTTCGCCAGTTAATCCGCACAGATGATTATTTGTCACCGGAAGAAATGGAAAAGTACGAAGAACGACAGGAAGCACAAAGACTGGCAGATTTGGAAGAAGCACAGCAGATGTTAGGAGAACAGCTGGAGCAGGATACTTTGACAGCGGAAGATATAACTGATTTGCGATTAGTTGATTCAGAATATATGTCTGGTACCAGAACAAAAATCCACGATTTTGATTGCAAAGTTAAGGGAGAAGCGAATCGACTTCAATACACATTAGAATATCATGATGATGGAGAAGGTTTCACGATTCATACGGAAAAAGATGATATTTGGAATCGAATGTCAACACAAGAATTGGAACGTCTGGATGTAAAACTCGGACAAGAAGTACTTTATTATCATTATCACAATAAAACTGTAAATGCGGATACTTTAGATGAATTACGGGAAATTAGGGAAGAAATTATGGAGGAAGAGTCCTTGTATTTTACTGCTATTTCTCAACGTGTGTGGACAGATTATGATAAAAAAGAAAAAGAATTATCTGGAGAAGTTGAGGTATCGGAAGAAAAAGAATCTTTGGAAGAGATTAACGGAATATCAGAAACGATTCCAGCAACGAACTTCCGCATCACAGATGATGAGCTTGGACAGGGTACAGCAAAAGAAAAGTTCCGTGCCAATATCATGGCTATCCAGTTGTTAAAGAAATGTGAGGATGAGAATCGCAATGCAACACCGGAAGAACAGGAAATCTTATCCAGGTACGTTGGCTGGGGAGGTCTTGCAGATGCATTTGATGAGACAAAATCTGCATGGGAGACAGAATATCTGGAATTAAAGACCGTCCTTACACCGGAAGAATATGCTGCAGCCAGAGCTTCCACATTAAATGCTCATTATACACAGCCGATTGTGATTGAAAGTATGTATCAGGTGTTGGAGAATCTGGGATTTACAAAGGGAAATATCCTGGAGCCATCTATGGGAGTCGGGAACTTCTTTGGAAAGCTTCCAGAGAATCTAAACCAGTCCAAACTCTATGGAGTGGAACTGGACAGCATCAGTGGCAGAATTGCTAAACTTCTCTATCCAGATGCCAATATCCAGATCAAAGGCTTTGAGAAGACGGATTATCCCAATGATTTCTTTGACGTGGCAATCGGAAATGTGCCATTCGGTGCATATAAGGTCAATGACCGTCAGTATGACCGCTACAATTTTATGATTCATGATTACTTTCTTGCCAAGACTATAGATCAGTTACGTCCAGGTGGTGTAGCTGCGTTGATCACAACAAAGGGAACTATGGACAAGGCATCACCGGAAGTCCGGAAATATTTGGCAGAGCGTGCAGACTTGTTGGGGGCAATCCGACTGCCGAACACAGCTTTTAAGGCAAATGCAGGAACAGAAGTCAGTGCTGATATTTTGTTTTTCCAGAAGCGTGAGAGTTTCACAAAAGAGATGCCAGACTGGGTGAATTTGGAGAGTGATGCAAATGGGATTACCATTAACAAGTATTTTGTTCAGCATCCGGGATTGATTCTTGGTGAGATGAAAGAAGTGTCCGGTCCGTATGGTATGGAAACAACCTGTGCTCCAATGGAAGGAGCTGATCTGGAATTACAGTTACAAGAAGCTGTAAAACACATCAAGGGAAGCATGGTAGCGGCAGTAGATATAGAGGCAGAACTGGATGAGATGCCAGAGAGTATTCCGGCAGATCCGAATGTTCGAAATTACAGCTATACGGTGGTAGATGATCAGGTATATTACCGTGTCAATTCTTTGATGAATCAGGTGAAAATGCCTGCAGCCACTGCAGAACGTGTAAAAGGCATGGTTGCAATCCGTGATACCGTTCGTGAACTGATCGCCATGCAGATGGAAGAATTTGTCACAGACGAAGAAATCCAGAAACAGCAGAAAAAACTGAATCAGGTGTATGATACCTACACAGCAAAGTATGGAGTTATTGGAAGTAATGCTAACAAACGTGCATTTTCTGATGACTCTTCTTATTGTCTGCTGTGTTCCCTGGAAGACTTGAATGAAGATGGAACATTGAAGCGGAAAGCGGACATGTTTACCAAACGAACCATTAAAAAGGCGGTCGCTGTGACAAGTGTGGAGACAGCTACAGAAGCACTTGCTCTGTCCCTAAATGAAAAGGCTAAAGTAGATCTCCCATATATGGCACAGTTGACCGGAAAGACCGAAGAGAAAATCACAGAAGAGCTGGTTGGAGTTATCTTCAAAAATCCACTGACAGACCAGTGGGAAAGTGGAGATGAATATCTGTCCGGAAATGTTAGGGATAAATTAAATACAGCGAGAACTTTTGCAGAGAATCATCCAGAATTCACACCGAATGTCCGTGCATTGGAGGCAGTTCAGCCGAGAGATCTGGAAGCATCGGAGATTGAAGTGCGTATTGGAGCCACCTGGATTGAACCTTCGGATTATCAGGAGTTTATGGTGGAACTGCTTCATACGCCGAGGTATCTTGCGCAGAAGGAAATACAGGTAAAATTCTCTGAGATAAATGGTGAGTGGAGGATTACAGGAAAGAACGCCGACAGTCCAAGAAATGCGTTTGCCTATGCAACGTATGGAACGGAGAGAGCAAATGCCTACCGGATTCTGGAAGATACCTTGAATCTAAAAGATGTTAGAATCTATGATAAAGTCGTAAATGACAATGGGGATGAAGTGCGAGTTTTGAATAAAAAAGAAACTATGTTGGCATCACAAAAGCAGGATGCTTTGAAGGCTGCATTCCAAGATTGGATTTTTAAGGATCAGCAGAGGAGAGAAAGACTGGTAAGCGTGTACAATGAACGTTTTAATAGTATCCGTCCCCGTGAATACGATGGAAGTCATCTGACTTTCCCAGGAATGAATCCGGAAATAGAACTTCGATCGCATCAGAAAAATGCAGTCGCACATCAGCTATACGGTGATAATGTGCTTCTGGCACATGTAGTAGGAGCTGGGAAGACTTACGAAATGGTAGCGGCGGCAATGGAGAGCAAACGTCTGGGATTATCTCAGAAAAACCTCTTTGTAGTTCCAAACCATTTGACGGAGCAGTGGGGAGCAGAATTCCTGCAGTTATATCCAGGAGCGAACATTCTGGTAGCAACGAAAAAGGATTTTGAACCGGCAAATCGAAAGAAGTTCTGTGCCAGAATCGCTATGGGAAATTACGATGCTGTTATTATTGGTCATTCCCAGTTTGAGCGTATTCCAATCTCTGATGAGAAACAGGAAGCCATGCTTCAGAGGCAGATTGATGATCTGGAAATGGCAATCCAGAGTGCAAGGTATGAACAGGATGGTGGACGTTATACCGTCAAACAGATTGAAAAGACAAGAAAAACATTGCAGACAAGGCTGGAGAAACTGAATCAGAAAGAGAAAAAAGATCAGGTAGTTACGTTTGAAGAACTGGGAGTGGATCATTTATATGTAGATGAAGCACACAGTTATAAAAACGCATTTCTTTATACAAAAATGAGAAATGTAGCCGGGATTGCACAGAATGAAGCACAGAAGTCGGCGGATATGTTTAATAAATGTCAGTATCTAGATGAGATTACCGGAGGAAAAGGCATTACCTTTGCTACGGGCACACCGATTAGCAACAGCATGACGGAATTATATGTTATGCAGAGGTATCTGCAGAACAGCAAATTACAAAATATGGGACTTGGACTGTTTGATTCCTGGGCCTCCACCTTTGGCGAGGTAGTCACGAGCATTGAGCTTGCACCAGAAGGAACAGGCTACCGTGCAAAGTCAAGATTTGCAAGATTTTATAATATTCCGGAACTGATGAATATGTTTAAGGAGATTGCAGATATCAAGACTTCCGATCAGTTAAAGCTTCCTGTGCCAGAGGCGGAATATGAAACAGTGGTGCTGAAACCAACGGAACAGCAGAAAGAAATCGTAGAAAGTCTGGGGGAACGTGCAGAAGTTGTCAGAAACGGAGGGGTAGATGCTTCGGTTGATAATATGCTGAAAATTACCAATGATGGAAGAAAATTGGCATTGGATCAGCGTTTGGTGAACGAATTATTGCCAGATAATCCAGAAAGCAAAATATCAGTCTGTGCAGAGAAAAGTTATGAGATCTGGAAAGGCACGGCAGCACAGAAATCTGCACAATTGATTTTCTGTGACTTGAGCACACCGAAAGGTGATGGCAGTTTCAATGTTTATGATGACTTGAAGCAGAAACTGATAGCGAAAGGTGTACCGGAAAAAGAGATTGCTTTTATTCATGATGCAAATACAGAAGCAAAGAAGACGGAGCTGTTTGGAAAAGTGAAATCCGGGCAGGTTCGTTTTTTGATTGGCTCAACAGCAAAGATGGGTGCCGGGACCAACGTGCGTGCGACTTGTTGTCGTACAAACTCTAATGTGGGATAAACCCTGTATTAGAACTAAAATCGACGGCTGAATCAATTCAGCTAACTGATATTCCGAGGAGTGGAATGATGGGGTAACGCCCTGAAACGCTCCCCTTGATACTACGACGTGCAAAGGCGGTGTAAAACGCTGTATGTGCGAAGCTCGTTGAAGTCGGCAGAGAGACACCGAAACATTAAGTTGTCGAAAGCTGTCCAGAGGTGGATGGTGTGTCCTATATGCCGGAGGTCTATAAACTGCCTATGGTGAGGATAGCTGGTAAAACAGCAGACGAACAGCCGAGTGTACGAGTCTAAAGCGTGATATGGCAGAAATGTCCTAACCGTAAATCTACGGGGTATGTGAGGTAAAGTAAAAATGGACGTTATGAAATACCTTACAGTGTTACAGGCACTGGCAAGCATACAGGCTTATAGGCTGCACCTAAGGGTGGCATGAACAGATAGGAATATCGGAACAAGGGAAGGTCAGAACACGGAGTGTTTACACACAATGAAATGTTAGCAGGGAAAGCGATTGACATTAGTATAACCTGCTTTTATCTGACTGAAAGTGGAGCCACAGTACCAATGAAGCGGTGATAACAAGCCGTGGAGGGATAGGCTCCAGTCAATCAGTAAGAATCGAAATTTAATTCGTAATGAATCAAAGGTTCGAGTAAGACTAAGAAAGGCGAACAGCCGACTTTGGCAGTGCCGAAGAAAGTGCTGAAACGTCAGATTCTAAGAAACATTGAGTATTATGGATTACAGGAGGTATTTGACAAACTATACCAGAAAAGCTTAGAAAACAGGAAATTTAAAAACCTGATGGAACTGATTTTGATGGAAGAAAATATCAAACTCGCCTATAGAAACATGAAAAAGAATGATGGAAGTACCACACCGGGAATTGACGGAAAAACGATAGAGCATTTAGCAAAAATGACTGAAAAAGAAGTCATTGAACTTGTCCGCAACAAACTGGAATGGTACACACCGAAAGTTATTAGACGTGTGGAGATTGATAAAGGTAATGGGAAGAAAAGACCACTTGGGATTGCCTCAATCGAAGACAGATTGATACAGCAATGTATTCTGCAAGTGTTAGAGCCGATATGTGAAGCTAAATTTCATGATAGAAGTAATGGATTCCGCCCAAACAGAGGTGTGGAAAATGCACTTGCACAGGCGGAAAAACTGATACAGAGTAACAAACTGTATATAGTGGTGGATATTGATATCAAGGGATTTTTTGATAATGTCAGCCACGGAAAACTATTAAAACAGTTGTGGACGATAGGTATACAGGACAAAAAGCTCATTAGTATTATCTCAGCCATGTTAAAAGGAGAAATTGCAGGAATTGGTTTTCCAGAGAAAGGCACCGCTCAAGGGTCGATTATTTCACCATTGCTATCGAATGTGGTGTTAAATGAACTTGACTGGTGGATTGCCAGTCAATGGGAATTTATGCCTACAAGACATGTCTATAAAGAAGCAATAAAGGCGAATGGAACTCAATCAAAATCAAAGAAATACAGGGCTCTGCGGAGTAGCACATTAAAAGAGTGTTTCATCGTAAGGTACGCTGATGATTTTAAAATCTTTTGCAGGAAACACAAAGATGCGGTTGTAATGTTTGAAGCTACAAAACAATGGCTCAAAACAAGGTTAGGACTGGATATCAGTCCAGAAAAATCAAAAATTGTCAATCTAAAACACAGTTATTCGGAATTTTTAGGATTTAGGATAAAAGTGCATAAGAAAGGTAAAGACACAAAATGTAAACCGCCAGTCGATAAGTATGTGGTAAAATCACATATTTCGGAAAAGGCTTTGAAGAAAATAAAAACTAATGCAAAAGAAAGAATCATTGCAATACAGAAAACGAATGGAAGCAGAGCAGGGGAGTTTGCAATTCGGGATTATAACAGTTTTGTCATGGGAGTGCAGAATTATTACAGCATGGCAACATGTGTAAACCCAGATATGCAGACATTAGCCTATGAAATTAAGACAAGCATAAAAATCAGATTAAATACAAGAGTGAAACGCAGAACTAACGAAGTATTAACACCATATCTTTCAGAAAGATATGGAAAAAGTAAAGAACTGCGATTTATAAACGGTGTGCCATTAGTCCCAATAGGATATGTGCAACACCGTGTTCCTCTTCACAAAAAGGCTGTAGTAAATAAATACACAGCTGAGGGAAGAAAAGAGATACACAAACAATTAGAAACTGTAGATATAGAAAGGGTGCATGAACTTATGAAGAACCCTGTCAGTGATGAAACTGTAGAATTTAACGATAACTGCGTTTCACTGTTTGTGGCACAAAGAGGAAAATGTGCAATTTGCAAGCTGCCTCTAACTTTGGAAAACATGCGGTGTATCCGCAAAATACCAAAATCTTGTGGTGGTGATGATAAATATAATAATCTGATTATCGTGCATAAAGAGATGGAAAGGCTAATAAAAAGTCAGGATAAAAAGGAAATTAAGCGTATTCTAAACAAATATAAACTGGAAAGTAATCAAAGACGGAAAGTAAATACCATAAGAAAAAATGCAGGATTAGAGGAAATAGACGTAAAAGCACTTGATAAGGAACTGTAAGTTACGATGTTAAAAAGTAGAAGTTACTGATGATGGAACGCCGGATGAGGGGAAACTCTCATGTCCGGTGTGAAGTGGGGGAAAATCTGGCGATAACATCAAAGGATTACCTATCACTATAGGACCGTCTGATTGCGTTGCACCATCTGGATATTGGCTGGAAACCATCTGATTTGGAACAGAGGGAAGGGCGTATTATCCGTCAGGGAAATCATAATAAAAAGGTTCATATCTTCCGGTATGTAACTGAATCCACATTTGACAGCTACATGTGGCAGTTGATTGAGAACAAGCAGAAATTCATTTCTCAGATTATGACCAGCAAAGCACCTGTGCGAAGCTGTGAAGATGTGGACGAAGCGGCACTTTCCTATGCAGAGGTCAAAGCTCTTGCAACCGGAAATCCAGCAGTAAAAGAGAAGATGGCATTGGATGTTGATGTGGCAAAATTAAAACTTTTAAAAGCCAACCACATGAATAACCAGTACCGCCTGGAAGATGATATTGCAAGGAATTTTCCACAACAGATTGCAAAACTGACAGAAATCATTGACAGCTACAAGGCAGACATCGCTCATTACTCAGAGCATAAAATCACAGATCCAGAGCAGTTTACTATGGAGATTGGCGGCAAAGAGTTCACAGAAAAGAAAGAGGCAGGAGCAGCACTTCTGGCGGTATGTAAAGATATTAAAGCTGTAGATGCTGCGATGGATATCGGAAACTATCAGGGATTCAATATGAGGATTCAGTTTGATGGATGGAGTAAAGAATTTATTCTATCTGTCAAACATGAGGCTGTCTCGAAAGTTCATCTTGGAGCAGATGCACTTGGAAATATTACTCGTATCAACAATCTGTTGGACAGTTATCCAGAGAAGCTTTCAGAAGCACAACAAAGACTGGAAACAGTATATGAACAGCTTGCAAATGCAAAAGAAGAGGTTGGAAAGCCATTTCCAAAAGAAGAGGAGTTGAACCAGAAACTGGAGCGACTGTCAGAATTAAATGCATTGCTCAATATGGATGAACGGGAAGATGCAGAAACAGAGGTGTCTGAATCAGATGAGAAAGAAGAAAGACCGACACGTGGTTCTATCCATGAAAAAGCTGCAGATTTATAAAGAAAGAGTCAGCGGGAAAGTGAAACTGGCAAGGAAAACAGAAAACGGGACTTCGGTCTGGAATAAATAAACAGGAAAGATGGCATAATTTGGTAGAAGAAGGTTCTGCCTGTTATGCCATTTTTTAGAACACAGGAGGAATTTGAATGGCGAGAAATATGATAACAGGAAAAGAAACGCAGAAAATGCAGGAATATACGCAGGAACGGATTGCTCAGGCAGAGCGTAGAGATATAGAATTTTCAACAGATGTAAAAGAACAGATTTTTGAATATGCGAATCTGATCGGCGAGGAAGAGAAAGTTAGGAATTTGGTAAGAAATCTGGCAGATGCAGTGAGTCAGGCAGATCAAGAAGGTGTAGAGGATTTGCTGGATGACGCAAGAATGGATATTCAAGAACTGCTGGATCCAACCATAGGTAAGCTGGAATTACGTGACTATGGATATACAGCAGAAGATATGGTGCCACTTAGAAAAGAAGCAGCCTTGGATTATCACAGAATGGGTTCTAAGATTTATTGCCTTGGAAGTGATGGCAGTAAAGGTGAATATGCGAGTAAAGAAATGATACAGGCACACGACGGTTTGTTTGGAATGGAATTGCAGATGTGGGAACGGATAAAGGATAACAACCTAGATTATGCAGAAGAAAATTTAGGAGCATTTCAGGAGCCTATGAGTGTCATTGAGCAGGAAGAAGCACTGAAATTATACGATGCAGGAGCAGATATCTATCTGATCACTAATTTTTCATCACCGATGTATGTCACAGAACGTATGGAAATTGAACGAGGACCAGAGCATTATCAGATGTCTATGACAGAACTGGAGCGTTTCCGTAACCTGGAATGGGAAATGCAGAAATATCCACAGATTCAGTCATTGAAAGAAGCAAACCTGTTGTTAGGAACAAGAAGGGTATTTGGTATTTATCAGATCCGGGATGATTCACCGGGCGAAAACTATGCTTTTATGAATATGAGTTTTATTGAAAGTCATGGTATGAAGATAAAAAAAGAAGATTACAAGCTGGTCTATGTTGGTGAATTATCAGGAAATATGTCACTGGATGATATTTTTGAAAGGTTCAACATTGATAGACCGGAAGATTTCCGTGGGCATTCCCTGTCTGTCAGTGATATCGTAGTTCTGAATGACGGGGAAAAAGTAACTGCTCATTTTGTAGACAGTATCAGTTTTGAACAGCTAGATTCTTTCCTGAATCTGGAAGAACAGGTCCTTAGTGAACTGGCATATGAGGTAGGAGAACGTTACTTTGCTATTCAGAGAACAGAAGAAGGATATGATTATTCCTTTTACGATGAAGATTTCCGCTTGATGGATGGTGGCGTTTATGAGAATGATGAAATTTCTATTGAAGAAGCGGCGGAGGAACTTTTGGAAGACGAAGGCTGGACTGGAGAACGCATCCGTGGAGATTATGATCGGTTGATGGAGAAAGTAGAAGAAATGGATGAAGTTGTAATGGCAGAGATTCAGAAAAGCCAGGGCGAATATAAGCCATTGGCAAAGGTGGAGGAACTGGAAGAGGCCAATTATAACATGATTGATAATGTACTCAATAATATGCCGCCTAAGAAAGAAGCTTATCTGGAATATTATGCTGCAGAATGTGATGAAATTCATGATATGGGAGCTTATGAGAAAAGCACAGATGTGAAAGAAATCGCAGCAATCTATGAGAAGTACAGAGAAGATCCGGAAAACGCTTATAAAGGCAGTGGAATGGGGATTATTTATCGTGATCCGGAGGATAGCTTGTTTGATGAAACAGAACTGTTAATTGTAATGGGAACAACGATACACGGCGACTTCTTGGATAATGTGCGGTTTTTAAAAGATCAGCCGGTGGTGCGTGAAGGTTTGGAGAAGATTCATAAAGCATTGCCTGATTATAAATATATCCCGATTCAGGATGTGCGTGAGGCAATGTATCCGAAAAAAATGACAACAGAAGAACTGGCAGCAGCATTGGATGAGATTGCGGAAGACTTCGATCCGTATGACTATCGGGACCATGTAGAGCCAGGGCAGGATACCATACAGGAAGTCATGCTGGATCTGCAAAGTGGAAATGTTGGTTCTTATATTTCCTTTCTGAAGGATGTGATTGAAGAAGACTGTGAGCAGTCCGTGTGGGCAGGTGTTTTGCTGGAACGGCTGAAATCCTACGAACCAGATATATCCAAAGAAACAGAGCCGATGGTGTATGTGAATTACTGTGAAAAGCGAGAGCTGATGGAACCACGCTGTCAGAAGCTCTCAGATCTGGATTCCCGTACTGCACAGAAGGATAAGGAATGGTACGCAGACCGTAATCCGAGGACGGATGAGCCGATGGTAACAGCCCAGATGTTTTTTACTATATATTATGCGGAAAAAGGCGATAAAATGATGCAACATTTCAAAGGGAAAATAGATATTGGAACAGGAAATGGCGGTATTTTAAGTCAGCTGAAACTCCAAAATGAACTGAAACTTACGGATGAAAGCTGGATTGGTTATCTGAAAAACAAGGGAAATGAAGAGTTTCAGAAGTGTATGGAAGATCTGACCGATATGCAGAACCATGTGCTGCCATATTTGCAGAGCTTTTGCAGTCTGGAAGAAAAAAGTGTGCAGGAAAAGCAGGAACGGCAGGTTGCAGAAAAGCAGGACAGCAGAGTAGAAGCGTCAAGAGCAGCGAATGTGACAAAAGGGGATAATGACAAAGCTGTGAAAAAGGTAGTTTCGAGTATGCAAACAGAAAAGAATAAAGCAACTACGAAGGCAAAGAAGCCATCTATTCATGAACGACTGGAAATCAATAAGAGAAAAATCCAAGAAAAGCAGGGAAAAGATGAGCTGGAGAGAGGAGCTGATCGGGATGTAAGAACGGTATAAATTTATAGAAAGGCACTTGGCTCCGTTTTGGACATAGCAAAAGTGCTGACAGTGACGAACGAAGATGTGCTGCCTGCTTATTTGCAGAGAGTATCTGATTTTGAAGACTGCCTACTTGCAACTTGTACGAAGGAGAATCAGTGTGATGCGATTGTGACAAGGAATAAAAAGGATTTTCTTTCCTTTTGGATTACACTGCTTTCTCCGGAAGAACTGCTGAATATTTATTCGTAAAAATATGTTTTTACAATCGGCAGCAGAAGGAAAGTTGAATGATAACTCCGATCCAGCATACTGCAAAATATAAAAATTTTATAACAAAGTGGAAAACCCTGCGTAGGATCAGAAATGTTCTCACAGGGTTTCATGTATCTAATAAAATATAGAAATTTAGCGGATTTCTGCTAGAATAAGAAAAACTGTTAAAAAAATATCGTGCATAGATCAAAAAGACTATATATGGGCGACCTTTTAAAGCCGATTTATATAAAATAGAAGAAAAAAAGGTGGTCGATACCGTGGATATAAAAACAGCGGTCATATATCGGTTAAACGATCTGATTAAGCAGAAAGATATCACAGTGAATGAAGCGGCGGTGCGCTCAGGCGTCCCGCCTTCAACACTGAAAAATATTTTGTATGGACAAAGCAGGAATGCTGGCGTAGTTACAATTAAAAAGATATGCGATGGATTGGATATTACAATACAGGAATTTTTTGAAGATCCCATCTTTGCAGATTTGGAACCGGAGTTATAGGAACAGGCAAATAATCTTAGGATTCAGATTCTGCAAGATGGTTTTTTTATGGGAAAGGGTTAGAAGAAACTAACACTGGAGGATGAATATGTGTAAAATAGCAATTTGCGACGATGATAAAGAATACAGGGAGAAAATAAAGACGGTCATAGAAACGGAAGGGATTCTGTCTTCGAATGAGATACGGTTTTATGAATATGAATCAGGAAAAGAATTATTGGAAGATGCGGATATTTTGCATGATCTGATTTTTATGGATATGCGTATGCCTGGATTGGATGGAAATAAAACAGTACTGAAGCTGAGGGAATATAATGAAGCAGCGATATTGGTGTTCTGCTCCGGCTGTTTTGAACCGACTCCTGACAGCATTAATGTTGGACAACCGTTCCGGTACATCATGAAGGATCTGCATGACAGAAGTCTGAAAAAGGAAATACCTATGATTTTATTAAAAGTGAAATTGTGCTGTGGAGATTCTTCCGTGACAGTTACATCGGCGGGAAGGATAATGCGCATCCATACGGAAGACATTTTATATATCTGTCTGGCGAAAAGGGGCTGTACGATATACATTGCCAGACAGGGAAAGATAGAAGAGATGCATTGCAAGGAATCTTTAAGTGATCTGTATGAGTGTCTGGCCGGAAGGGGATTTGAGTATGCACACAACAGCTATATTGTGAATTTGGCAAAAGTGGAAGGATTGGAAAAGAACGTTGCGTTGCTGCCGTTTGGAATCCAGTTGAATGTTTCGAGGTCGAGAAAAGGACAGTTTGCCGACGCACTGATAACATTTCTTGGGGAAAGGAACGGCATGGTATGATAATAAGAGATTATTTGATTTGTCTTCTTCAGATGTATCTGTTGGAGGACTTGGAAAAGAACATACTCCCATACAGAAGAGAAAGATTCTGGGAAAAATTTCTCGTATATTGTATCGCAGCACTGGCAATGTTCGGAACCAACCGCCTGGAATCCTCAATACTTAATATGGTAATGATTCCGGTAATCTATATGATTGCGTCTATGGTTGTGTTCCGGGGAAATATATGGAAGAAGCTGGTTACGGTATGCTGCTATTATGTGCTGGCAATTATTCCCGAATTTCTCTTTGCGGCACTTACGAATGCATATGGCGTGACTGGTGCGTCCGAGGGCTTCAGGACTGAAACAGAAAAGACATTAGCACTCCTGCTGATGAGTACCATGACATTTCTGTTTATTAAATGCATTAATCAGGTAACAAGGAAAAGGGATTATCTGACGATTGAAAATAAAACATTTACAGTGCTGCTCATGCTGCCAACCGCAACGATCGTTATGTTAGGATGTATGTTTTATTCGCACACTTCTTTTGAAGGAATGAACAGGGTCATGGTTCCGGTAGGAGCTTCGCTTCTGTTAATGACGAATATCTTCATTTTCACAGTATTTGACAGGTTTGTAGAAAAATCAGAAGAAGTGAAGAAGATGGACCGGCTATACCAGAAAAGCAGGGCGGAGATTGCCAATCTGCAGTATATGAATAAGGTTAATGAGGATAACAGAGCATTCTTACACGATATAAATAAATTTATCTGTACAGTAGCCGGCTTGATAGAAGAAGGAGAGAATCAAGAGGTTAAGGACATCATGGAACATTTAGGCGTCCGGATTCAGAATCTTCAAAAAAGTGTATATTGTGAGCATCCGATCTTGAACAGCATCCTATGTGAAAGAAAATTTCTTGCAGAATCTAAGGATATATCCTATAGGATTACCCTGGGTAATGATCTCAGACTGGATTTTCTGGAAGAGTTGGATTTGATCTCGATCGTAGGGAATCTTTTGGATAACGCACTGGAAGCGGCAGAAAAGACAGAAGATGGCAGATATGTGGAATGCAGGATGTATATGGGAAATGCGGGGCATTTCCTTGTCATGGAATTTTGCAATGGGTATGTCGTCCCTCTGTTAAAGGACAAGGACAGGTACATAAGCACCAAAAGAGACGCGGACAGTCACGGGATCGGACTGCACACGGTTGGAAAACTGGTTAAAAAGTATGCGGGAATTATGCGAGTGGAGGCAGGAGAACGGGAGTTCTCTGTTAAGCTGATCTTTACAATCAAATAAGGACGTGCAAAAATCGCCCAAAAAGTTACCGTTTTTGCCACGGTAATTGAAAAGAGGGCGATTTTTGTGTAAACTTTCGGAAAAAAGGAGGCTTTGTAACTATGAAAAAAATAATCAGAAAAAACCTGGGAATCAAACTGCTTGGAGCTGTAAACTGTCTTGCACTCTGCTTGACGGCGTATACGGCAAATCTGGCGTGCAACTGGCTGTACTATCAGGAAGAAGAGCCGGAAGAAGTTAAGAAAATGAGGAAATTCTAGTGTGGAAAAAAACTACCGGCTGGCTTTTTGAAGTGCAAAAAAGGAACGGGATTCTTGAAGAAAAAGACCGCAGGTTGTATGAATATGCTTACGGTGTACTGCTGGGCAGGGTCGCGATATACCTTATCACTGTCATACTTGGCATCGCAACGGGGAATTGGCTGGAGATGCTAGTCTTTTTATTGCCCTTTACTGTTCTAAGGCAGTATGCCGGAGGAATTCATTTAGAAAAAGCAGGGAGCTGCATGATTGTTTCCAGTATTCTTGTCCTTCTATGCAGTCAGTATCTGGCATCTGACCTAATTGTGACGTGGCAAATGCGGATTATATGGCTTGTCGCAGTTGGATTCATATTTGCTATGGCACCGGTGGATGCCAGCAGCAAGAAACTGGATGTGAAAGAGAAGAAAGTTTATGGGATGCGCGCGAGGGTAATTTTAGTGATTGAATGTGCGATAGCAGGTGTTTTTTCTGTGACCGGATATTCCCTGATCGTAAAGGGGCTTATGGTAGCGCATATTGTTTTGGCGTCCGGTTTGATATTGGGATGGATCAAAATTTTTTTTGACAAAGAGTTAGAGGTAACTAATTACAGGTAGAAATAAGAAATGATTGAGAAAAACATATTACAAAATGATGGTAAACAGAGAGAAAAAGAACATTATGCCAGAGGAATATAAAAGTGAATATAAAAATGATAAAAAATACGGAAAACATTAGTAAAGAGAAAATAACCTTGTTTTGTCTGCCATTTGCGGGAGGCGGTGCTTCTGCTTATAACCAGTGGGCGAAAAAGATGCAGGGGAAAGTAACGGTATGTCCAGTTCAGCTTCCGGGAAGGGAAGAACAGATCATGGAGAAACCGTATATAGATATGTCGGTTATGTTAGATGACCTGGAAGAGGCTGTAAGAAAGGTTGTGTACGGACCGTATGCCTTATGGGGACACAGTATGGGTGGGAAGATCGCCTATGAGCTGGAAAAACGGTTGGAGGCAGCGGGATATACTGCAAAATGTCTGTTTATTTCCGGCAGCCGGGTTCCTAGCATTCCGGAGCCAAATCCAATCTATCATCTTCCGGATGAAGAGTTTAAGAGGGAACTGGGGAGATTTGAAGGGACGCCAAAGGAGATACTGGAGAACCAGGAATTGCTGGATTTCTTTCTGCCTATGCTGCGGGCAGATTTTACCATGGATGAAACGTATTATGACAAGGCGGGAATAGTGCTGCATACGCCTATCGCTGCATTTGGCGGAGAAAAGGACGGCGAAGCGGATGAGAGTGCGATCTTGGAATGGGGAAAGTATACGGACAATGATTTTAACTACCGGATATTTCCGGGAGGACATTTTTATCTGCGGGATTGTGAAGACGAAGTAATAAGTGAGGTCATGAGACTGCTTTAGAGAATGAAAAATGGAGATTAAACGATACGGAGAAAAGGAATTTCTGTCAGCAGACAAACTTTATATCCGTGAAAATAAGATACATATATGGTGTATCCGCTGGCCTGAAATGACAGATTTCTGGAAGAACCATGAATATATCCTGAGTGGGCAGGAATTGGAGCAAGCCGGAAGATTCCGTTTTCCTGAAGACAGGATGCGTTATATAGCCGGGAAGGTTGTCGTGCGGATCCTCTTAAAAAGATACTTAGATATGGAAACGATTGATTTTTCTGTCAATGAACTGGGTAAGCCTTATCATAAAAAGATTGCGGGAAAGCGGACAGTGGATTTTAACATTTCGCACTCGGGTGAATTCATACTGGCGGTATTCGCTGTCGGAATGGATATCGGAGTAGATGTGCAGGAGATGGCAGAGTGCCCGGACTATAGGGAGATAGCGGAAAATTTTTATACTGCAGAAGAAGCGGAAGATGTAAAAAATGAAGGACCGGATCTGTTTTTTCAGTACTGGGCGGCGAAAGAGGCATATGTAAAGGCGCTTGGAATTGGATTAGGAAGAGGAATGGATTTTTTCTCTGTCAGAAACGAGAAAATTGCAGAAAAAGATAAGAAAGATCAGGACTGGTTTCTGTATCCGGTCAGGATCAAAGGATATGCTGCGTATGTGGCGGCGCATAAGAAAGGAGACAGATAAAATGGGTTATAAGAAAGATATGAGCAAATATGAGAATCTGGAAGGCTGGGAGAGATGTGGATTTGGAGAACAGCTTGATAGGTGGGCGGAAAAATATGGAGAAAGAATTGCGGTCACGGACAGTGAAGACGAGATCAGTTATATGGAATTAAAGCAAAAAGCAGATTGTCTTGCGGCAGCTTTTCTGCGTAAAGGGATTTTAAAGGGAGACAAAGTGCTTGTGCAGCTTCCGAACAGGATTTCTTTTGTGATCGTGTTTTTTGCGCTTTCCAAGATTGGGGCGGTGCCAATCATGATGCTGCCGGCCCACAGGGAGGCGGAACTGGAAGGAATTATTGAACTGGCAAAGCCGGCCGCTTATATTGTGGTGGAGAAATATCTGGGATTTTCATATGTGCCGATGGCAAATGCGATGAAAGAGAAATATTCATGTATCCGGCATATATTTGTAGATAGCGAATCCGGGGATATCAGTGGAATGATTGCGGAAACGTATGGAGAAAATGGAGCATTTCCGGCTGTGGATGGGTATGAAACGGCGGTGCTTTTGCTGTCCGGCGGGACGACAGGGGTTCCGAAACTGATTCCGCGCACCCATACGGATTATATGTATAATGCCCGCATGTCCGCGAAGAGATGCCGTCTGGATAGCAGTGACGTTTATCTGGCGTCTCTTCCGGTAGCTCATAATTTCCCGTTATGCTGCCCGGGGCTTTTAGGCACGCTGGACGTGGGAGGAAAAGTTGTGCTTGCGTCTGCGACCAGCCCGGATGATATCCTTGACGCAATTACAGAGGAAGGCGTTACGATTACCGCATTGGTTCCTGCTATGGTTACTGTGTGCATGGAAATGCTGGAATGGGATGAAGATTATGATATATCCAGCCTGCGGATTTTGCAGGTGGGCGGCGCAATGCTGGAAGATTCCCTTGCGGATAAGATCATTGAAGAATGGCCGTGTAAACTGATGCAGGTATTTGGTACGGCGGAGGGGCTACTGTCCTTTACTAGCCCGGAGGATGAAGGTTCCCTGATCGCAAGATGCCAGGGAACTCCGGTGTCTCCTGCGGATGAAGTGAAGATTGTGGATGAAGAAGATAAGGCCGTACCGGAAGGAGTTTTTGGGGAATTATTATCCAGAGGCCCGTATACGATTGATGGTTATTATATGGCGGAGGAAGCGAATAAAAAGAGCTTTACGTCGGACGGATTTTACCGGACGGGCGATAAAGCTATGTGGACGAAAGACGGAAGGTTACGTTTGGGCGGGAGGATCAAAGAGCAGATTAACCGCGCCGGAGAAAAGATCATGCCTTCAGAGATTGAAGCTTATCTTTGCAGGCATTCGAAAATCAAAGAGGCAGCCGTTGTCGGCGTTACGGATGAAACCCTTGGAAACCGGATATGTGCATTCCTTGTGACCGATGATGAAGCCGGGATCGATTTACAGGAAATCCACAGGTTCCTGCGGGAAATAGGCGTTGCGGCGTATAAAATGCCGGATCAGATAGAACGGGTAGAGACATGGCCGCTGACCAGCGTAGGAAAAATAGATAAGAAAACATTAGAACGTATGGCGCAGGAAAAATAGAAGGAGACAGAATCATGGAATATATAGAGATAAAGGAACAGATCAAACAAAAGCTGCCGGTAGCCAGAGATTTGGGGGATTCCGAAAATCTGCTGGAGCTTGGGCTTTCATCCCTGACAATCATGCGTCTGGTAAACCAGTGGAGAAAACAGGGGGTTAAGGTTTCATTCGGTTCATTGATGGAAAATCCTACCCTTGAAGGCTGGTGGGCGCTGATCCAGCGCAGCATGAAGAAAAAAGCGGGCAAAAAACGGGCGCAAGAATCTAAGATAACGCCGGAAAAGGATATGAAACAGCCGTTTCCTTTAACAGACGTACAGTATGCATATTGGGTTGGCAGGGATGAAGAACAGGCTCTTGGAGGAATAGACTGTCATGCGTATTTAGAGTTTGATGGGGGAAATATAGATCCGGAGCGTCTGGAAAAAGCATGGAATGTACTGCAGTATCATCATCCTATGCTGCGCGCCTGCTTTTTGGATGATGGAACACAGAAAATCCTGGATAAGCCGTATTGTGAAAAAATAAAGGTTCATGATTTTTCCCGGATGTCATCTGAGGAAGCAGAGGCAATGGCAGTATCTGTCAGAGAACGTTTATCCCATCGGAAGTTAAAGATTGAGGAAGGCGAAGTAGCAGGAATAGAGCTTACGCTTTTTCCTGAAAATAAGGCACGCCTTCATGTGGACATGGCACTTTTGGTTGCTGATGTACAGAGTCTGCAGATATTATTGAGGGATTTGGCATCTGCTTACCGAGGGGAAAACCTGCCGAAAGAATCAAAAGGGTGGAATTTTGCTTCCTATCTAGAACGGCAGAAACAGGAAGAAGGGGAGGAACGGAAAAACGCAGAAAAATACTGGAAGAATCGTTTAGAGCATTTGCCAAAAGGCCCTGACCTTCCATTGGCAAAACGTCCGCAAGAAGTGGAAAAAACGGTGTTCAACCGCAGGATTGTGAGAATCGAAAAGGAAGAATGGGATCATTTGCAAATGCGGGCAAAAAAATACCAGACAACTCCGGCAATGGTTCTTCTTACTGCATATGCGGTGGTTCTGGAACGATGGAGCAGGAATCATTGTTTCCTTATTAACATTCCGTTTTTTAACCGGAAAACAGAGCAGCAGGGGTTAGAGGAAGTAATAGCAGATTTTACTACTCTGTTATTGCTGGAGATTAACTGCGAAGAAAATCCGACTTTTGCGGAATTGTTGGACAGGATTCAGAAGCAGCTTCATGAGGATATGAAGTATACGGCATATTCCGGCGTGCAAGTACAGAGAGACATTGCGCAGATGTGTGGTGACGCATCGGCAGTGGCGCCGGTTGTTTTTGCCTGCAATCTGGGAACGCCGTTGGTAAATGATACGTTCCGGAATGAACTGGGGCAGTTTTCCTATATGATTTCCCAGACGCCGCAGGTGTGGAATGATTTTCAGAGTTATGAAGATGAAAATGGCGTACAGCTTACATGGGACAGCGTGGATGAGTTATTCCCGGAGAATATGATCCCGGATATGTTGGAGAGTTTTGAGATTCTTCTGCATGAATTGGGAAAGAAGGACTGGAATCAGAGATTTGATGTGCTTCCTGAAAAAAGAAAAAGAGAAATTGAAGATACAGCGCGTACAGGAGTGCCGGAGCGTGTGGAATGCCTGCATTGGGCTGTTATGAACCATGCGGAAGTTTGCCCGGAAGATATTGCGCTTATTGATGCGGGAAGCGGAAGATCGGTATCCTATGGGGAATTAAAAGCACGGGCAACAGCAGTGGCGGCAGGAATTTCAGAAAAGGATATTAAGGGCGTCCCGGTTGCACTTACCCTGCCGCGCGGGATAGAACAGATCGAGTCGGCATTAGGAATTTTGCTTTCCGGAAATTCATACCTTCCGGTCAGCTTAAGCCAGCCTAAAGATCGGAGAGCGTTAATCCATGAGAAGACGGGAGTCCGCTATGTGGTCACGAATCGGGAATTATCCGAAAAACTGGACTGGCCGGAAGGTACGGAAATCCTTGTGATGGAAGGTATGGAAGAGGGACAGGAAAATGTGAGACTGCCAGAGGTGTCGCCGAAGGACAGCGCCTATATCATCATGACCTCAGGCTCTACAGGTGTTCCGAAGGGTGTAGAGATTGCGCATGAAAGCGCATGGAATACGGTTCAGGATATTAATGAAAAGTACCATGTGACAAGTGCAGATCGGGCGCTGGCTGTATCAGCTATGGATTTTGACCTGTCGGTATATGATGTTTTTGGAATTTTAGGCGCAGGAGGAACATTGGTATTGCTTCCAGAGCAGGAGAGAAGGAATGCGGATTACTGGCTGGAACAAGTGTTGAAATATCAGATTACCGTTTGGAATTCAGTGCCGGTGCTTCTGGATATGCTTTTGATACGGGCGGAATCCATGAAACAGAAACTGCCGATCAGGGCGGTTATGCTTTCCGGAGATTGGATTGGGATGGATCTCCCGCAGAGGGTTGCGGCATGGACAGAGGATTGCCAGTTTGTCGCTATGGGAGGAGCTACAGAGGCAAGTATCTGGTCCAATTATCAGAATGTTACCCTGCCGATGCCGAAAAACTGGAAATCTATTCCCTATGGAAAGCCACTCAGATATCAGGCATATCGTGTTGTGGATGAGTATGGAAGGGATTGCCCTTACTGGGCAGAAGGCGAACTCTGGATTGGCGGTTTTGGTGTAGCAAAAGGATATAGGGGAGATTCTGCGCTTACGGGGCAGAAATTTATCACAGATCAGTATGGAAGATGGTATCGGACCGGTGATCTCGGAAGAATCTGGGATGATGAGATAATTGAATTTTTGGGAAGAAAAGATCATCAGGTAAAGATCCGTGGACACAGGATTGAATTGGGAGAAATTGAACATGCGATTCAGGAGTTTCCGGGTGTGGCTCATGCAGTTGTTGATACAGTTAGTGATGGTCATGGCAATAAAACGCTGGCTGCTTATATCGGAGCGCCGATACAGGAAGATTCTAAAGTTACAACGTATTTGTACGGCACAGATATCTTTGGCGGAGGCTGGAAAGAACTGAAGGATGATGTCAGCAATTGGCAGATGCAGCAGGAACGGAAGACAGCATACAAAAATTTCCTTGCCTATGCAGACCAGAGATGTGTACAGCTTATGCTGGAGACACTCATAGAGTTAGGCATTTTTGTATCAGAGAAGGAAGTTCTTTCGCAAAAGGAAATTTTTGAAAAAGGGAGCATTACGGAAACACAGAAGAATACTGTGGCAAGATGGTTGGAAATTTTAAAGAAGGAAGGAATCCTGAGAGAAGAGGACGGCAGACTATCGCGTACCGGGAAGGAAGTGGCTGTACCGGAAAAAGCTGGAGATGCGGAAACGTATTTTAAGAAACTGAAGCCGTATCTGAATCATATGGTTACTGGGAATGAAGTTCCGCTGGACGTATTCTACCAGAAAGAGCCGGCTTTGGCTCCGAATATGCTGCTTCGGAGGATTCCGGGCTGCGAGGAAACAGTGGAAAGACTGGTGCAGGGATTAAGGCTTCTGGCAGAAGAACGCAGAAAAGAGCCACTCCAGATTATAGAAATTGGTACAAGGGACACTGCAATTACAAGACAGTTTTTGAATGCACTGGAAGATGTAAGCGTGGCTTATACATATGCGGATTCTTCAAAATATTTTCTGCAGGAAGCAGAGAAAGAACTTGCGGGATATGAGAGAGTCGAGTTTGAGATGCTGAATCTGGAAGAAGGCATGGATAAGCAGCAGATGTCCTTGCATAGTTATGACGTTGTGATATCGGTAAATGCTTTACATAGAAATATTGATGCTGCGGATGCGGTAAAGAAAGTAGCGGAATTACTGAAGCCAAACGGAATATTGCTGATGACTGACCTTGTGGTAAGGACATACCTTCAGGAACTTACAGCGGCTTTTTTGGAAAATGGTTTTGCGGATATTCGGGACAAGAGAAAAGAAGCAGGGCTGGTTACCCCGGACTGCCTGCTGTGGAGAGAATGTTTATCAGAGGCAGGATTGGGCGAAGACTGTGCTGTGACAGAGAGATATGGAAGATGTATATGCTGCAGCAGACAGCAGGCGTCTGTCCTGTCCTATCATAATGGAGCACTAAGGGAATATCTGTCAGAAAAACTGCCGGAGTATATGGTTCCACAGAACTATCATTTCATGGAGCAGCTCCCAACATTGTCCAATGGGAAGATTAACAGGAAGCAATTGCGGGAAGATTTTAAAGAAGAAACTGCGGTTATCCGATTTTCAAAGGCAACGACAGAAACAGAAGAAAAGCTTTTAGATATCTGGAAACAATTATTTGGATATGAAAATATCGGAATTGAAGATAATTATTTTAGCCTTGGGGGAGACTCGCTGATTGCCACAAGGTTGATCTCGGAAGTACAGACAACCTTCGGCTGCAAAATAACGATCAGTACGATTTTTGAAAATCTGACCGTAAAATCTCTGGCAAAAGCTATTGAACAGTCCGAACAGAAAGAAGAAGATACACTGCAGATCAAACCGAATCTGGAGGAAGCATATCATTCGTTCCCATTAACCGATGTGCAGTATGCTTACTGGCTTGGCAGAAGCGGATTGTATGAATTGGGAAATGTTGCAACACACTGTTATTTTGAACTGGATGCAGACGGCCTTGATACTGAGTGCGCAGAGACGGCATGGAATCTGTTGATACAGAGGCACGGGATGATGCGTGTTATTATCCAGCCGGATGGTATGCAGCGCATACTGGAGAATACTCCCCAGTATCATATTGACGTGACGGATATCCGACAATTGGAAGTGACAGAAAAAGAAAAGGCATTGGATGAAAAACGGGCAGAGATGTCTCATCAGGTAATTCAGACAGATGAATGGCCTCTGTTTGATGTGCGAATCACTAAAATAGAGGACCAGAAGCATAGAATCCATATCAGTTTTGACAATATTATCTTTGATGGCTGGAGTATGTTCCATCTCTTAGATGAGTGGGCAGAAGTATATCGAAATGGAAAAGCGGAAATGTCGATTACTTTGTCTTTCCGGGATTACGTGCTGGGACTGGAGCAGATAAAGTCTACCTCTGCTTATGAGAAAGATAAAAAATATTGGGAAGACCGGGTGGAGACTTTTGCGGACGCACCGGATCTGCCGCTTGCAAAGAACGAAAGCCAGATTACAGAGCAGCGTTTCTGTCGCCGGAGCGCAAAACTGTCACAGAAAGAATGGCAGTCTGTAAAAGACGCGGCGGGAAGACTGGAGGTAACGCCTTCTGTTTTTTTGATGAGCGCTTATGCTGAGACTCTCCGCCGATGGAGCAGCAATAAGGATTTTACGCTTAATCTGACGCAGTTTGACCGGAAACAATTGCATCCGGAAGTGAACGATCTGGTTGGAGACTTTACAACACTGACGCTGTTGGAGATAAAAAATACAGGAAATAGTTTTGCGGAAAGGACAAAGGCAATTCAGAAGCAGCTGACAGAAGATCTGGAGCATACAGCTTATGGCGCAGTTGAACTGGAGCGCGAATTAAAGAAAAAGACTGGAAATATGCGGGGCGCTATTATGCCGGTAGTGTTTACCAGTGGCCTTGGCGTGGAGCAGTGGAATGAAGGAAAGTGGCTTGGAAAACTGAACTATAACATTTCACAGACGCCGCAGGTGTGGCTGGATCATCAGGTGGTTGAAATGGATGGCTGTTTATGCCTGTTTTGGGATTCCGTGGACGAATTATTTTATCTGGGAATGCTGGATGAGATGTTCCGGGCATATACCGGCCTGCTTCATACGCTGGCAGTTCATCCGGAGATCATGCAGGAAAAAACGGCAAGTCTGGTAACAGCGGAAATTTCAGAAAAACGGCGTCAGGCGAATGAAACGGCGGCTGAATTTGAAGAGAAAACGTTGGATGGATTATTCTTGGAGGCGGCAGACAAATTCCCGGATAAGGAGGCGCTGGTAACGTGCAGCAGGCGGATGACATATCGGGAAATAAAAGAAGAAGCGTTTTACATTTCCGGGCAGTTACAGAGCATGGGAATAAAAAAAGAAGAAACGGTAGCTGTATTTATGGAAAAAGGTTGGGAGCAGGTAGTTGCTGTTTATGGAATCCTGTTTGCCGGAGCCGCATATCTTCCGATAGATATCCATAATCCAAAGGAACGGGTAGAAAAGATTCTCCGTGACAGCGGGACAAGAATTATACTTGTACAGAAACAGGCGGATGAGCAGGATACCGAATGGCTGCACGAGTGGGATTGTATTTCTGTGTCTGGATTAAAAACCGATTCTGAATACAAAGCACAGGAGAATAAGGCGGGAGACCTTGCGTATGTGATCTATACGTCGGGAACAACCGGGATGCCGAAAGGAGTAATGATTACCCACCATAATGCAGTTAATACGATACTGGATATCAATGTACGCTATCAGATTACAGAACAGGATACGGCGTTTGGAATCTCCAATCTTCATTTTGACCTGTCTGTTTATGATGTTTTTGGCATTTTAGGCGCAGGTGGGAAACTGGTTCTTTCGGATCCGGAATATGGAAAAGATCCGGCGCATTGGATTCAATGGTTGAATCAGGAGAATATTACCGTATGGAACAGCGTGCCAGCTTTTGTAGAAATGCTGGCAGAATATGAGGAATATCAAAGGCAGGTAACTTCACAATCGCTGCGGTTAGTAATGATGAGCGGTGACTGGGTTCCTGTTTCACTTCCGGGGAGAATCCGTAATCTGTTCCAGAATGTTGAGATTGTTGCACTTGGAGGAGCGACAGAAGGTAGTATCTGGTCAAATCATTTCGAGATTCCAGAGGTTGTGCCGGAGGATTGGAAGAGTATTCCGTATGGGAAACCGCTTGCAAACCAGAAGTATTATGTTCTGGATCAGAATATGGAAGATTGCCCTGACTGGGTACCGGGAACACTTTATATTGCCGGAGATGGCATTGCACAGGGATATTTAAACGATAAAGAAAAAACAGAGGAAAAATTTGTTGTCTTAGATAGAACTGGAGAACGGTTGTATTGTACAGGGGATATGGGAAAGTATTGGTCAGATGGAAATATAGAATTTTTAGGTAGAATGGATAATCAGGTTAAGATTGATGGATATAGGGTGGAATTAGGAGAGATAGAGGCGGCCTTGAGAAATATTCCCACAATAAGGGCAGCTGTTGTTGTAGAAAAAAAAGTTGGCAATAAGAATGTATTGGCTGCTGTTTTTATAGCTGACAGTGACAATGTTAATGAAAATAGTGGCTATGACAATATTAAAAGCAATTTATCTAAAGTTCTACCGCAGTATATGATTCCTTCTATTTTTCAGGAAATAGAAAGATTTCCATTAGGAAGCAATGGCAAGATTGATCGAAAAAAGATTCTTATTAATTTAGCGGAGTGTGAATTAAAAAAGGAAACATCAGTTTGTCGTGCAGAAAATGAATTGCAGGAGAAGCTATTACATATTTGGACGGATATTTTAGAACAAGAAGTTAATTTAGATAGTGATTTCTTTGATATGGGAGGAAATTCTTTACAAGCTGTACGATTGACAAATCTTATATCAGAAAAGTTTGATTTGGAAGTTGGAATTGGTGAGTTGTTTGAAAATTCTACTGTAAGAAGAATGTCTGAATTGATTGGAGAAAAAGGAATAAAATGAAAAAATTAAAAGTAATTGTTTGTGGTAGTACATTTGGTCAACTTTATTTAAAGGCTTTAAGATCTTCGCCAGAGAAATTTCAGTTGATAGGGATATTAGGAACGGGAAGTGACAGGACTCTTCGTTGCGCTGAAGAATATAATATCAAAGTATATAAAAGTATAGACGAGGTGCCTGATGATATTGATTTGGCTTGCGTGGCAGTTAGAACCGCTGCATTTGGAGGGAATGGTACGGAAATAGCTTTACAATTATTAGAAAAAGGAATTAATGTCATACAGGAACATCCTTCACACCCGAAAGATATGGAAATGTGTTATAGGGTCGCTAGAAAAAAAAGACTAGTTTATCATATAGGCAATTTATATCCGCATTTAGGTGATGTGCAAAGATTTATAAAATGTGCAAAATATCTCAATAATGAGGACAGGCTTTTGTATGTGGATACGGTCTTTTCTTCTCAAGTGTCATATCCATTGATTAAAATTTTGCAATTAGCGATGCCTAGTATTCAAGGCTGGGAACCGCAAAAGCATGTGGAAGGTGGTAAAGTCTTCCAAGTTATGAATGGAAGATTGGGAGGTATACCGATTTGTATGCAGATGAACAATGAAGTAGTTCCGAGGGATGCTAATAATTACATGCATCTATTACACAAAATAACTTTTTTCTATACTGGAGGACATCTTACATTAGAGGACACATTTGGTCCTGTGATTTGGCATCCGCGAATGTTCATACCAATTCAAACAGCACTTGCTGGTACGCTAAATATTAGGTTTCCTGATAATGTATATCAAAATACAGGATATATTTTGTCAAACAGAAATCAGAATAAGACTTTTGAGCATATTCTGACTGCAGTATGGCCGGAGGCCATACTGCAGGATTTGTATCATGTGTATGCTCAAATTGAGAAAGGTATTGTTGATATGCAAACAAATCAACGGGAAATATTATGCTCAAAGCAATGGAATCAGATAACAAAAGATTTTGGCTATTCTCAAATAATACCAGAACAATATATGACTAACATATCAGTTGAAGAACTAAAACATAGCTGTGAGGGGAAGGAAAATAATGAATGATGTTTTTGATACAGACATTTTAAAACTATTAGGTACTTTGTATGAAAATGATATTTTCATTTGGCAGGAACAGGGAAAGTTAAAGTATAAATCTAAGGAAGGGAAAATTTCGAAAGATATACTAATGCAATTGAAGGATATGAAGTTGGCTATTATAAGTTTTCTTCAAGATTGTGAGAATAATAAATTTCCGATGTCCCCCTTGCAATCAGCTTACTTGGTAGGAGAAGCAAATAATTGTGAATTAGGAAATACTAATGCACATTATTATATTGAATACGAAATTTCTGATATAGATGTAGAAAAAATGCAAACAGTAATTAATGAGTTAATATTCAAACATGATGTATTACGCATGATTGTTCTAAAAGAAGGGGAAAATTATATATTAAATAATTTACCTTTATATACTCTCTCAACTTATCAATATATAGATTGTACATCAAGAAAGCGTGTAAGAAATATATGGAAAAATCATGTTTATAAAATTGAAAATTGGCCTATGTTCCATTTTGAAGTTGGGAAATCGGATGTTAGGAATGATGTACTACATATTAGTTTTGATTGTTTGATTTTAGATGCTTGGAGCGCCAAAAAACTGATTGATGAGTTGTTTCAACTATATAATGGACAAAAAGTAGATATTCCACAGTTTTCTTTTAAGGAATATATGGAAAAGGCTGCTATTTATGAGAGTAAAACAGAAAAGAAAGCAGAGGATTATTGGAAACAAGAACTTGAAAAAGTTTCAATTCCTTCGATTAAAACAGAAATTCCGATTCACGAAGTGACTAGCCCCCAATTTGGAAGAGTAGAATATATATTTACTTTTGAGGAAACGAAGTGTCTTTATGAAAGGGCTAAGTATTACAAATTGACTCCTGCAGCAACTATATGTACTTTATTTTTGAAAACCCTTTGTGAAGAGTATGGAAATCAGAGTATGACATTGGATATAACTCTTTTTAATCGGCTTCCTTTAAATGCGGAAGTGGATAAAATTCTTGGCGAATTTACAAATGTGGGTTTGGTAACTTTTCAAAAATCAGATAATATCTGTTTTTTAGATGAAGTTATAAAAATACAGCGTCAATTTTGGAAACTGGTTCAGTATAGGGAGTATGATGGAACAAAACTATTAAAAAATCTGGCAAAAGGTAAAGTGGGGAAAGCAGTATTGCCCATTGTATATACTTGTATGTTGGATGGATGCAGTTGCTCGGAACAACCATTATTTAAAGAGGTTTATGCTTTAAGCAAAACTCCTCAGGTTATGTTGGATCATCATGTAAGAGATGATTTGGGGAGCTTAAAATTATCGTTCGATTATGTAACGGATTTGTTTCGGGAAGAAGATGTGGAGAAAATTTTGTTGGCTTATGTAAAGCGTGTTAAAAGTGCAATGACACAGATAGAGTGGGATTGTATTGTGATTTAAGAAAAAGGAGTAGAATTGTGTTTAATAAAATTTCAATATCAACCGAGAACTGGAATAAGATATGTGAACAGGCAAAAAAACACTCTCTCAAAGGGAGTGAACTGTTGAAAGCGGTTTTCATGAAAATAAAATATATATGGGGAACTGATGAATATAAAAGTTTTTTCACCATGGAGTGGCAACAGATTTTTGACTATATATCCAATAAGGATAGTTTAGCAGTAAGTAGTTCGATTTCAATTGAAGTAATGGATGAAGAAAAAGCAGAACCGTATATATTAATAGAAACTAATGGAAAAGCAAATTTGAGTGGTGATATAGGTCATTGTATTTCAAAGATAATTACTCAAATGGCACAGATGGATTTAGAGGATATAAATATTTCTTTTCTAACGGAGGAACAAAAAAATAGGCGTTGCAAGTTAAATGATACATGCAAAGAATATCATTACAAGGGGTTACATGAAGAGTTCTTTGAGACGGCAGAATGTTATCCGGAAAAAACTGCAATTATTTGGTATGATGAAATGCGTGAAAATATTACATATGCACAGTTGGCGGATAAAGTTCTTAGAATGGCTAACATGTTAACCATTCATGGAATTAGCGAAAACGAATATATAGCAGTCTCTATACCGAAAGGACCATGGCAGATCATATCAGTATTAGCGGTGTTGTCGGTGGGGTGTACTTATGTACCTATAGATATAGAATGGCCGGAAGAAAGAAAAAAAGGAAAATATGACAAAAATGGCAACATAAAAAAGTTTTATTAACTATCACTACTTATTCTCCTGAAGTAATAGAAGGAATTGACATTATATATGCAGACGAATCGGAGCATTTTAGAAAAATAAAGGATTTATGCGATATGAGGATGAAAAGAAGTGCGTAATGTAATCTTTACTTCGGGTACAACTGGTGAACCAAAAGGAGTAGAGATTTCACATAAATCGGCTGATAACACAATTAAAGATATTAATTACAGATTTGGAATTAGCAGTAAAGATAAATGTTTTGCTATATCGGAACTAAGTTTTGATCTATCGGTATATGATATTTTTGGTATGTTAGCGGAAGGTGGAACAATTGTATTGCCGAGACCAAAGGAACGGAAAATGGCCGATAGATGGTTTGATATCGTTATAAATGAACAGATTACAATATGGAACTCAGTTCCGGCAATCTACGATATGTTCTTAATGGTAGCAGAGAATAGCACTAAAACTGTACCTTTGAAAAAGGTTTTGTTATCAGGTGATTGGGTTCAACCTACATTGTATGATAGGAATAAAAAAATAACAAGTAATTGTGAGTTTATTTCTTTAGGAGGCGCAACCGAAGCAGCTATTTGGTCTGTGTATTATGTTGTCAATGAAGTGAGAAGTGATTGGAATTCTGTGCCATATGGTTATCCTTTGGCTAATCAAAAGGTAATAATAATGAATACTCAAAATCAAGAGTGTCCTGATGATGTACCAGGCGAATTATGGATTGGAGGCATGGGAGTTGCAAAAGGATACATAAATGAACCGGATTTAACAGAAGAGAAGTTTGTTTTTTATAACGGAAAACGTTGGTATCGCACTGGTGATTTAGTTTCATTTACAAAGGATGGACATTTAGAATTCTTGGGAAGAATTGATCACCAGATAAAGTTAAATGGTTATAGAATTGAGTTAAAAGAAATAGAGAAGAACATAAATCAGAGTAAATATGTTGATAAGAACATTGCTTTGATAATTAAGAAGAATGGGTATCCCAGATTGGTTGGTGCTATAAAACCATATATACCAGCTATAAAAATGCAGAGTTGTAGTATAGAGGATAATGGGACATTTGATGACGAAACTTCAAGAATAAGGGAAACTACGGTAAATTTATTTCTTCAAGAAGTTTTGAAACAAGTTGAAAATGATAGTATTACAATTTGTAGAAAAATGCAGATATTATATGAACTATGGAAAAAAAGGCTGATACAAAAGCAGGAAGTATCTGTTCAAAAGCAGGTCGTAGATACATGTTTATGGAAAGTGTTAAAGAATATGTTGCCGTTGTATTTAGATATTTTATCTGGCAAAGCGGAACCAAATGAATTGTTGAAATACCCTGAGTTTAATCCGGAATATTTAACATTTAAAAGTCCTGCGGTTAATTTATTTTTAAATAAGATTGTAGATACAATTAAGGCTACCGGCAAAAATAACAGGATTGGAATAATACAGGCGAGAACGGGAAAAGTGGCTACTGTTTTGTCTAGGCAAACTGAAGGACAGGAGTATATTTTATTTGATAGTTCAGCAGGTATGCTTGATATTGCACAAGGTCAGAACGCTCAAATAAATAATTGTTTGTATTCGATGGTACGCCAAGGAGGGATTGAACGAAAATATGTTGGTTATTGTGATTTTGTTGTTGCTGTCAATACGATGCACCAGTTTGAAAATAAAAATGAGGGGCTTAAGCTGGCAAATATGTTGTTAAAACCTAATGGAAAACTTATGATGATCGAATGTGCAGATGAAGATGCAATGGCGTTGATTACATCTTATGTCTTGGAAGCGGAGAAAGTAGAAACAAATAAGTTTTATTTACAACTAAAAGACTGGGGCAAATTATTGGGCGATGCAGGATTTGAAATGGTTAAGGCTGAAATGTCAGAAGTTGATAACATTGAATATATAGAAGCTTTTTCTAGAAATGACTTTCTTCATGACTGTGAAAAAGGTATTTTTAAAATTCTTGAGGAGAATTTGCCTAAATATATGATACCAGAAGAATTTTATTATTTTGTCAACTTGCCGCTTAGTACAAATGGGAAAATCGACAGAAATAAAATACTAAGAAGTATTGAAATGCAGGAAGATTATTTCCAGAATGATGTGGCGTTGACTGATTCAGAAAGCAGGCTTGCAAAGATATGGAAAGATATTTTAGGTGCTAAAAATATATCTAAATCGATCAGTTTTTTTGAGGCTGGTGGTGATAGTTTGCTTTCAACTAAATTAATGATGGAATTACGAAAAGAATATAATGTGGAAGTGGCTCTAACAGATATTTTTGAGAACCCGTATTTGGAACAAATGGCGTCAATGTTAGATAAGAAAATAGATGCTGAAAATGCGTATGTTGAGGGAGAAATATGATTGGAATTATCGGAGGTTTTGGTGATATTGGGTGTGAGGTCGTAAAAAGTTTATGGATGATGGGGTATCGTAACCTATTAGTTGGTGGGCGGCATAATAACGATATGTTTCATACACAGACAGAAATAAAATATCAGTATATAGACTTAAACAAACAAGTGGGTATAGAAAACTTTGTGAAAAAATGCAAGATTATTATAAATTGTTCGGGATTAAGCTGCAATATGACTCGCGTACTGATATTGAAAATTAAAGAACATGGATGTAGTTATATTGAACCACAATTTAATAGGTTGTTAAAGGATATTATACCTGATAGAAATATTGCTTTTATTCAAGGTGTTGGCTCAATGCCCGGATTATCGGGTGCATTACCGATTTATTTGTCGGAGCGTTTTGAAGAAGTTAACAAAATAAAAATATACTATGTAGGGCAAGGAAAATTTACTCATAGAGCAGCTGAAGATTATTTAAACGGAATCGAGGATAGCAATAATTATTCGATGGTATGTTATGAAAACGGGGAATTAATTCCTAATATTGATAAAACATGTGAATTCCTGCCAATATTTTATAAAACATATATGCTGTTGCCTTATTATGATCAGGAAGCAAAAGAAATATGTATTTTTTTAAAGCCTAAACGCGCTGAATTTTATACTGCTATGGAGGATAATTTGACATATCGGTTATTAAAAAATGCTAGAGAAAAGTATAGAAATAATTCTATACAAATCATAGAAGATTTATGTAATGCGTCTGTGATTGATAGCGAAAAAAAATCGTTTTGTGGTTTTGCCATATGTGTTGATGGTAAAAGGGATGGAAAGCGGGAATGGCGTACTTTGATTTTAAAAGCTGATACGGCGGCGATATTGACGGGTACTACAATCGCAGTGATGGCCGATTTGCTTATAAAACGAAAAGTCACATTTTCTCATAATGTTTTATCAATGTGGGAATGCCAAATTCAGAATAGAAATTTAGTAGAGGCGATAATAAATAATTCGCGAATATCAGCCAATATATATGATTGTTCGCTAGAAGATTTATCTAATATTGAGGAGGGAGAGATATGACATCAAAGATAAAAACTATCGTATGTGGATCTACTTTTGGACAGTTTTATATCGATGCACTAATGAAATATAGTGAATTCTTTGAAATTGCTGGACTTTATGCGAGGGGGAGCGAGCGATCTATTGAACTGGCTAAGAGATATGGTATTCCCTTATTTACATCCATTAAAGGAATTCCAAATGAAATTACGCTAGCGTGTGTAGTGATAAGATCAGAAGGTGTGGGAGGAGACGGTTGTAAATTGGCGATACAACTCATGGAGCGTGGGATTCACGTTATACAAGAACAACCGGTATATCCGGAAAATGTCGTAGAGTGTTATAAAGTGGCAAGGAAATATAGGGTTATTTATAATATTGGAAATTTATATATAAAATTACCAGAAGTTCAACATTTTATTAATGTCTCAAAGAAGTTGAATAATTTAAACTCTGTTCAGTATATGAGTTTATGCTTTTGTACTCAAGTGGCTTTTCCAGCAATTGCGATTTTGGCAGAGGCTATTTCAGGATTTCATGAATGGAATGGATTATCTGTTATAAAAAATAATGGACCATTTGATATTATTACAGGAATGGCTGGAAAAGTTCCAATGACCATTCAATTTAATAACCAAATTAATCCAAAGATGCCCGATGATCTTATGTATGTACTCCATAGATTTTCTGTTTTTTTTCAAAGTGGAATATTAACTTTAGAAGATACTTTTGGACCGGTATCATGGAGACCAAGAATATTTGTTGAAAAATATGGGGTGGCAGAAAGGGATGAGGAAAAACTAAATGAACCTGCTTTTGCTTTGGTAAACGAATATAGAGAAAAGCAGCTAAAAGAGATATTTAGAAATGAATGGACTGGGGCTATTGGCTTACAGTTGTTGGAGATGAAAAATCAAATTGAGAACAGCAGATTAGACACTAATAGAGCTCAAAAAGATTTAATGGTATCTAAGTTGTGGACCGAATTATATCGAGCAACAGGTTATGCGAATTTGATTGATGATATAGACTATATTTATATTCCAACTAAAAAAATAAGAACAACTTACTAGTAAAATTTCAATGGCAAAATGCCATAGAATGGAGAGTTATATGAGCGATTATAAAAATGTATTGAAGAAATGTGCAGATATGGGAATTGATTTATGGACTGAAAATGGGAAATTAAAGTATAAAGCAAGTACAAATACTTTATCACAAGATATACTTCGAGAATTAAAAAAATATAAGGAACAGATTATAGAGTATCTGGAAAAAGAGAATCAGGATTTGATTATTGTCCATGATGATGTAAAAAGATATGAGGCTTTTCCATTAACTGAAGTTCAGTCGGCATATCTTTTAGGAAGAGAAGATTATTACGACTACGGAAATACTGCGTGTCACGTTTATCAGGAATTTGTATATGAACGTTTGGACGTTGCTAAAGTGGAGATGGCATGGAACAAATTAATCCAGAAACATGATGCACTAAGGACAGTTATCTATAAAGCTGGTTATCAGAAAGTGTTAGAAACGACGCCATATTTTGAAGTGCATGAATACAAAAATATGGAGGATGGTTCAAAGGAACTTGAGAGAATTAGAGATGATTTTGGGAGAAAAGTGTTTCCATTAGAAAAATGGCCTATGTTTGAAATTGCAGTATCACAATTTGAGGATAAGTCACGATTACATTTTTCAATGGATTTTTGGTTGCGGATTGGGCAAGTATATGGATGCTTTTGGAAGAATTTGAGGACATATATTTCCATAATATCATGGAATCATCTACTGATATTACATTTAGAGATTATGTATTATTTGAAGAACGTAAAAAGCAATGTCAAAAGTATGAGGAGGACAGAGCATTTTGGCAAAAAAAATTGCCACATTTTTGTTTGGCACCATCATTACCTAATTTGAATACAAGAAAATCTAAGACTGTAGAATTCGAACGTTATTCTCTGCGGATGGGAATTGAAGAATGGAAAAAGTTTAAAAAGAATTGTGCAAGTCATAATATCACACCAACCGCAGCAGTTCTAACCGTCTATGGAACAGTTTTGAAAAAATGGAGTTTTAACAAAGACGTTTGCCTTAATTTGACAGTTTTAAATCGAGAGACTTCAGATAAAAATATTAATAAAGTTGTTGGTGATTTTACAAAAATCCTATTATTAGAAATACGGAATCTGCATGATACTTTTTCAGATATGGCGCAGGATATTAATGCTACATTATTTGAAAGTTTAGACCATTGTGGATATTCTGGTGTAGATGTAATCCGTGATATATCTAAAACAAAAGGTAGAGAATATGCAAGTATGCCATATGTTTTTACAAGCGCTATTGGTTTGATAAAAAATTCTTTACAGGGTAAATATGAGGGTATTGGAATTTCTCAAACACCACAGGTATTTATTGACTGCCAGGCAATGGATGGAGATTTTGGTCTGCAAATAAATTGGGATGTAAGAAAAGGAGTTTTTGAAAATCAACTTATTAGAGATATGTTTCAGATTTTTGAAATGATTTTGAATCAGCTGGCTGCCGATCAAGATATGTGGGAGAATAAATTATCAATTGCTCTGCCAGAAGCGCAAAGGAAACAGCGGGAACAAGTTAATTGTAAAAAAGATATATTTGATGATAAGTTGCTGTATACAGATTTTTTGAAAATTGCAAATATATATCCGAATTATCCGGCAATATATGATGATTTGGGAACTATCACATATGGTGAATTGTTAAAATTATCTGCTAGTATTGCGGCTAGATTACAGGAAGAGGGAGTAAAAGAAAATGATAAAGTTGTAGTTATGATACCTAAAAATAGGTATCAGATAGGTGCTGTGTTGGCTGTATTATATTTAGGTGGAGCGTATGTTCCTATTGATATTACGTCCCCAGTTAAAAGAACAGAAAATATTATTTCACAGTGTAATAGTAGTGTTGTTTTAAAAGTAACAGAAGTAGAATATGATGGCTTGGCAAAAAAAATTAATGTTAATGAAATAGACTATAACAAAGAAAAAAAGGTTGACATAAAAACTTATGATACGAAAAAGCCGGCATATGTCATTTTTACTTCTGGAACAACAGGGGTGCCTAAAGGTGTAATTGTGTCTCATCACGCTGCATTGAATACGATTTGTGATATAAATAAGACTTATGGTGTTACAAAAACTGATTGTGTATTAGCTTTATCTAAGTTAAATTTTGACCTATCTGTATATGATATATTTGGCATGCTATCAGTTGGAGGATCAATTGTTTATGTGAATGATTCAAACTATATGAACCCTAAATATTGGCATGAAAAAATTGTTGAACATGGTGTAACAATATGGAATTCTGTACCGGCACTAAAGCAACTCTATTTAGCATATTTAAAAGAAGACGATCAGACCTATAAAGAAAATATAAGATTGTGCCTTTTATCGGGAGACTGGATACCACTTGGGATGCCAGAAGAAATTAAAAAGCACAACAAATATGAGAAAATCATATGTTTAGGAGGTGCAACAGAAGCTGCGATATGGTCTATTTCACACGAATATGACGGGATAAAAGATGGATGGAAAAGTATTCCATATGGGAAACCGCTTGCCAACCAGCAACTTTTCGTAGTAGATGATAATGGGGAGGATTGTCCAGTGGGGTGTCCGGGAGAATTATATATTGCAGGAGAAGGTTTGGCTGATGGATATTTGGGAGATGAAGAATTGACAGAGAAAAAATTCTTCTATAGTAAGGTTCATCATTGCCGCGTTTATGCAACGGGGGATCTTGGAAGATATATGGATACTGGTGAAATTGAGTTTTTAGGAAGAATGGACACTCAAGTAAAAGTTCGAGGATATCGAATAGAATTAGGGGAAATAGAGAATGCTTTGGTAATGCAACCTGAAATAAGTAATGCAGTAGTACGAATTAATACTGAAAAAAAAGACTTGCCAATTGAAGCAGTAGTGGAGATTGCTAAAATAAACTCTCAAGAGAAGGATGCTATTTTGGCGCAGAGTAGAAAGTTAATAAAAAGTCTTGAATGTGTCAATGTTGAATTTGAACAGATATTAGACAGGACTAATTATAAATATGATTTTGCTAAAAGAGATGAGATAGCATTAATTTCGGTATTACATGGCTTGATTAAAGTAGGTTGTCTTTATAATGGATGTACATTAGAAGAGATTATAAATAGCGAAAAAGTTGCCCCCAAATATCGTTGGTTATTGTCACGTTGGGTAAAAGTATTAGAAGAAAAAGGCTATATTTTAAAAACAGAAGATGAAAAATATTCTATAGTGAAATGTTATTCAGATGAAGAATATTCTTATCTTATGAATGATGTATTTGAGAACTGGGTTGAAGAATATGGTGATATCAACTTGATGAGTTATATTAAAGACAATGCTGTACAATTGCAGGGAATATTGGAAGGAAATATAGATCCAGTTGGTGTTTTATATCCAGAGGGTTCAACAAAATATACGGAAGCACTATATGTGACTAGTTCTGTTGCTAAGATTATTAATAATTACTATTGTCATTTTATTTTGGAATATATTAAAAATAATTCCGATAGAAAAATTAGAATATTAGAGATTGGAGCTGGAACGGCGGCCACAGCAAAACCGATCATACAAGCATTAGGAGATACAGATTATGAGTATTATTTTACGGATATTACAAAATATTTTTTCCCAGCAGCGAAGAATTTTTTTAAAGATAACCATCGAGTTGTTTTGCGGCAATTTAATGTTGATGAAGATTATAAAAAACAAGGATTTCAACCCAATTATTTTGATATAGTTATTGGTGCGTATGTACTTGAAAATGTAAAAGATATTAAAAAAAGTATAAATATTATTAAGGAGTTAGTCGCACCACAAGGATATCTATTGTTTTCTGAACCAGTTAGAAATGAGCCTTGGATATTGGCTTCACAAGCACTGATGATGACGGAGCCGGAAGATGATATTAGGAAAGACACTTTTTTCATCCCACCATCTGGCTGGATTGATGTATTGGATACTTGTGATATAACGTCTTCTACGAATACATTTCCAGAGGAAGAGTCGTCTTTGTATAATTTAGGGGCAGTATTGTTTATTAAACAATTCAAGACCAATACATGCTTAGTGAACAGAGAGAAGATAAAGGATAACATTTTAAGATATATACCTGAATATATGATGCCATCCTCTATGATTTATTTAAATGACTTTCCATTATCACTAAATGGAAAAATCGATTCAAAAAAATTATTTACATATGTACCAGAAATAGTAAATGATAAAATTGGAATTTCCGATAAAAGTGGTATTCAAAGTGAATTGGAAAAAAATATTCAAGAAGTGTGGAAAGAAATTTTGGAAATTGATCAGCTTGGAGCAGAGGACAATTTTTATGATCACGGCGCAGACTCGTTGATTATGGCTCAAGCGGTAACGAAAATTAGGGAAAAATTAAGAATAGAGATTCCATTTGAATCTTTATTGAGGGAGATGATTAATACACCTACAGTTCATGGTTGTGCTGAATATATAAGTAAGCATAGAGTGCATAATATTAAAGATAAAGAGGAAGAATTGCCGTTATTTTTCGTTAAAGAGTTTAATGAGACATCTAATGTAGATAGAGTAAGGATTTTAGTACATGGGGCATTAGGAACTGTTGAAAATTATTCAGATTTAGGAAATGCATTATCCAAACAAAATATAGGACGGGTTGTTGCATTTGGGATTGCCGATTATACGAAATATATGCAAATTGACACAAAGAATCTTCTGTCTACTTTAGCAAGTCAATATGTAAAATATATTTACGAAAAAGGATGGAAGAATATTCAGTTAATTGGATATAGTTTTAGTGGAAGTATTATAATTGAAATGGCAAGAATGCTAATGGAACAAAATGTAAATGTCGATAATGTGGTAATCATTGAAGGTGGGAGCATACCCATTAATATTAAATCTTCTATTATTATAGAATTGTTATTTTTGGATAGTATGGGGATCTCAGAGACTGTCTTGGGGATTAGCCAAGTAGGAATATTAAAAGCGGTATTTGAGGCTGTAAAGGAGCAAGGACTCCCAAGTGTTGATGATAATACATTGCTGTCTATATTGCAAAATGATATAGATAAAGAGAAAATGGTAGAACTAATAAAAAGGGGAGAAAGTGAACGTTGGGAAATGTATCAAAAATTTTCCGATAGTAAAAACTCTTTGAAAGCTCTTTTTGGTATATATAGAAAATCGTTTGAAGCATTACAAACACTTCCGGATATATATTTTGGGGATGTAACATACTGTAGTGTAAAGGAGAGGGAGGGAGCCTATGAAAGTTTTGATGAGATTACCATCAAATGGGAAGATATTTTATTAGGAAATATAAAACAGGAAATGATAAACGGAAATCATTATAATTGTATTACAGAAAAAAATGCTGAAAAAGTAGCAACACTTTTAATGCATGAATTAGGAGTATCACAGATAGAGCAAGTTAATGATCTGGTTACGGATTATAAAGAGGAAGCCATAACAGAGAAATTTTTGATAGAAAATGATTTATTCATCCAATTTGCATTATATAAGAGGAAAGAAAGTATTCTGTATGCAATGATTTGTTTTATGAAAAGCAAAGATATCTTTGCTGACGATAATACTGAGTATACTTTTGATGAAATGAAAGAAAAGTTAAATATTGCTCCTAAAAATGAAAAAATATTGTTGCGTTGGTTAAGAAACTTGAAAGCATATGGAATTATTCAAGCTACAAATAATCGGTATAGGTTATGTTTACATATAACAGAGGAACAATTTGAAGAAACATGGAGTAAAATGTTAGCACTTTGGAATGGAAAATTGTGTAGTGAGTTAGGAAACGAATATTTACTTAACAATATTAAAAAACTTTCAGAGCTATTTTCGGGACATGTGAACCCAACACATTTACTGTTTCCAGAAGGGAAATTTGACTATGCAAATGCATTATATAAAGAAACGTTTGTGTTCAAATTTTTAAATAATTTAGTTCTAAAGTCGTTGAAAATGGTTGAACAATCGAATGGAAAGTTAGAAATTTTAGAATTAGGAGCAGGAACAGGTTCTACGACGGATGCCGTACTTGAGCTAATTAAAGAAAATAATAAGGTAACATATTTTTATACCGATATTTCACAATTCTTTTTAAAAGAGGCTCAGCGAAGATATGCAGATATAGACAATATATTATATTCGCAATTAAACATAGATGACTTAAATTTTGATTCCAAGGTGGATATAATAATTGCTAACGGAGTGCTGAATAACGCAAAACACATAGATAGTACGTTTGAAAAAATGATAAATTTGGTAAGACCTGGAGGAAAAATATTTATCATTGAGCAAGTGGCAGAGTCTTTAGAAATACTGGTTTCTCAGGTATTTATGATGGAGGATATTGATAATAGTACAGAGAGTGAGACATTTAGAAGTGTTGAAGAATGGAAACGTATATTTAACAATGATAGGATAGAAAAAGTAGAAGTATATCCTGATATGCATTTTATAGAACAAAGGCTGTTTATAATATCCTGCAATTAAGAAACAATTGATATGGCTGCTCTCAAACCTTTACTGAGAGCAGTCGTTAATATATCTTTTTAATTGTGCTAGCTCATGAGAATTTTTTAGGAGTGACTAGTGTGAAAGAAAGTAGAGGACAGATATAAATGAGTGCACTTAAATAAGCTGTCTAAAAAGAGAAAGAATTTACAACTCCTCCTCCCGTGCTTTGTAGTATAGCTTCTTGAAACTATTATTGCACAGAGTAAGGGGGGGGAATCTTTCGTTACTATTTGTGCCGTTGACTGAAAGGCAGCGGAATGGAGATTAAGATGGAATTTGAATCAGAAAAAATAATTAGTAAATTTAATAAAGGAACAATAGTGTTAGTTCATGGCGCTTATCATGGTCCATGGTGCTGGGAGGATAATTTTAAGCCGTTCTTTGTAAAACGAGGATATAGTGTTATAGTGGTCAATTTTAGTAATCCAAATCCAAAAGTGAAAATAAATGACTATATGGAACATCTCAATGAAGTGGTGGGAGAAATTAGTGGAAAAGTTTATTTTATTTCACATTCGTTAGGAACTGCAATAGTGGAAAAATATATTACTAAGTTTTCGCCTAAATTAGATGCCGTTGTCTTTTTGGCTCCTAGTCCAGTAATAAAAAGACTTCAAAAAGCCTTCCTTGTTAATTTTCATAATATAATGAGGAGTAAAAGTTGTTTCTACTTTTCTAATCGCCTAGATGAAAGTGTGGAAAGCGTTTATCTGGATAAGTTTACTGATGAGTCAAGGCAAATTGAACTTTTAATGATTCGCAAGAAAGTACCTGTAGGTTATGAGTGGAATTATAAGACATTAGTTATGGGGTCATTAAATGATAATTGTATGCCCATATCAGTGCTTCTGGATACTGCTAAAATTTTCAAGGCAAAATTGATTATTTATCAGGAGCATTGCCATGATATGATGTTAGATCCTGCGTGGGAAATCGTGGCGGAGGATATTCTGGGGTTTATTTTAGTATAGTTTTCTTTCGGGCAAATATTAAAATGATTAATCGACTTATTCGGATGTAAAAAGAAATAATTCTTTATAAATGATTTTTATAAAGTAAGAAATTTTGAGATATCACAATTTAATAAAGTGCTTTACTGAAAATAAGGAAAAATTGGGTGAAGTAAAAAGATTATTTTCATTTTCAAAATTGATTTTTCGGTAGAATTTAGTCATGATAGTTAAAAAGCATGAACAAGAAAAAATTAGTTGCATTTTTTATATTCTTGAACCTCACCGAAAATCATTGATTCTGTAGTGTAAGAGTAATTTCTACTGCTGTTTTTGAGAATAACCAGAAATATCAAGTGAAATTTGAGGGCAAAACTAAAATCAACTTACCTCCGCAGCAATGAAAATTGATTTTTTACTTTAGCTAAGTAAAAAAAATTAAAATTTAAAATGTCAATCCCCCTTAGACAAAGGAGATTTTCCTGCTATAATTAAAACAGTGTTTTGAATACGATGTTTTGAAAACACCGTTTTAATAAGAAAGGTGGATGAGCGATGGCAAGTAGGATTGAAGGATTTGACGAGAAAATTCTTTCCTGCGCGAAAGAAGAATTTTTAGAAAAAGGCTATACGGATGCTTCGATACGGACGATTGCTCAAAATGCCGGTGTCAGCACCAGTACAATATATACGCGGTATTCAGATAAAGAGGGATTGTTCCGCTTTCTTGTGGAACCGGTAGCTAAAGGTCTGAAAGAGTTATTGCGGCAATCATTAAGTGATTTTTCTTCTTTGACGGGGCACGAGCAGAACGAAAAATTTATGGAATACTCAGATCGTGGTTTTGAAGCTGTGATTGCATATATCTATGAATATTTTTCTGAATTTAAGCTGCTGATTACCGGAGCACCGGGAAATTACTATCAGGAATTTTTAGAAGGATTAGTAGAACTGGATACGAACTGCACAAAGAAATTCTTGATTCAAGTTGGAAGTAAAACTCTGGCGGAAGGGCGAGTTACAGATGGATTCCTGCACGTTGTTTCCAGTGCTTTTTATTCTGGTATATTTGAAGTGGTGATTCATGATATGCCGATGGAAGAAGCAAAGAATTATATCAATGAGTTACGCGCTTTTTATGGGAATGGCTGGAAAGAATATTACCGGAAATAGAAAGAAGGTGCGAAGGAAATGCAGAAAACAGAAGAATTTTGTGTGGACGAAAGCGGATGGATACACTGCCCTTTTTGTAAATGCAGAACGCGGACAAAGATACGGGCAGACACTTCATTGAAAAACTTTCCAATATTTTGTCCCAAATGCAAACAGGAATGTTTGATAGATGTTGACAACATGAAAATACGATTATCAGTAGTGCCAGACGCTAAGACGCAGAGCCGATAATTTGTTTGTGTAAAATTACATGACAGATTATCGGCTTATTCTTTTGAATAAGAGTTAGTGAAATCTAACCAAAGGAGGGATTTATATGAATCAGTCACAGGGCGGAAATCCGTTTGGCAGGCTTGTAGAGTTTGCCAGACCGCATAAGACTGGCTACATCGTTTCTGTTGTTCTTGCTGTGTTGGGAGTTGCCTTTGGTATCGTCCCCTATTTTGCAACAGCTAGAATGACGATTGAGTTACTCTCCGGGAATCAAGATTTATCATTTTACATGGTATGGTGTCTGATTTCCGGCGGCTGCTTTGTCCTAAAAGCAATATTGATGGGAATTTCCACGAGGGCGTCCCATGAAGCAACCTTTGAAGTGCTGTCCGAGGCAAGGCGGAAAATTGCTTCAAAACTTACCAGAGTGCCTATGGGCTATATTCTCAATACTCCGTCCGGGCAGCTAAAAAATGGCATGGTGGAACGAATTGAACAGTTAGAGGTTCCCCTTGCTCATGTAATCCCGGAAATGACTTCAAATCTTCTTGTACCAATCGCAATCATCGTTTATCTGTTCATCTTGGACTGGAGAATGGCGTTAGTATCGCTGATTACTATTCCTGTTGGAATGATGTGCTACATGGGAATGATGAAGGAATATCCCAAGAAGTATGGGGAAGTTGTAAAAGCTGGAAATCACATGAGCGCAACAACGGTAGAATACATCGGCGGTATTGAAATCATTAAGGCATTTAATCAGGCAGATAATTCCTATCAGAAATTTACAGATGCCGTCCATGCAAACGCAGATCTGATCTTAGACTGGATGAAAGATACACAAAAATATTCGGCGATTATGATGAGCGTATGGCCTGCTGCACTGATTAGTGTACTTCCGGTGGGGTGTCTGTTTTATATGAATGGCACTCTGTCAGCAGCAACCTTTATTACAGTAACAGTTTTGTCATTAGGAATTGCAGGACCTCTTGTTGCGGCTATGTTTTTTACCGATGATATTGCAAAAATAAGTACGGTAATGGGAGAGATTGACAGTATATTGAATCAGCCAGAACTTGTTCGACCAAAGGAAGCGTGTAATTTACAAAATCTTGATATATCTCTGGAAAATGTGCATTTTGCATATGATGAAAAAGAGGTTTTAAAAGGAATTGATTTGATAATTCCACAAGGGAAAACTACAGCCTTTGTAGGACCGTCCGGCAGCGGAAAATCAACGATTGCAAAATTGATTGCGTCCTTTTGGGATGTAACCGGAGGACTGATTACGATTGGAGATAAAAGTATCAAAGAAATTTCCACTGACCAACTGAACGATTTGATTTCTTATGTATCGCAGGACAACTATCTGTTTAACGATACAGTGCGTAATAATATCCGTATGGGAAAACCGGGGGCAAGTGATGACGAAGTAGAACAGATTGCAAAAAAATCCGGCTGTCACGAGTTTATTGTGAATCTTGAGCATGGATACGAAACTATAGTCGGGGGTGCTGGCGGTCATTTATCCGGCGGAGAGCGTCAGAGAATTGCGATTGCTAGAGCCATGTTGAAAAATGCTCCTATAGTGATTCTTGATGAAGCAACATCATATACCGATCCGGAAAATGAAGCAGTTATACAGGAGGCAATCAGCCGACTGACAAAGGGTAAAACCTTGATTGTTATTGCTCATCGTTTATCAACGATAATAGATTCTGACCAAATTGTTGTTGTTAAAAACGGAACGATTCAGGCAAAGGGAACGCACGAGGAATTGTTAAAAGAGTGCAGTCTTTACCATACGATGTGGACAGCGCACATGGATGCAAAGGAGGTGAAAACTATATGATACGTTCATTTCGGAAATTCTTTGAATTTGCGGGCCACCAGAGCCGGAATTGGTATTTGGGACTCTTTTATGAAATCATACGCTGTATTTTAGAAGCTCTGCAATTTGCTGCTCTTCTGGTAGTTTTGGATGGATTAGTTCGTGACAATATTACTACACAGACCGCTCTGCTTGCCTTTGGTATTATGCTAGTCAGTGTGATCGGCACCATTATTTTTTGGTATTTGGCGCATGGCAAAGAAGGCGAAGGCAGCTACCGAATGTGTGAGGACAAGAGGATTCAAATTGGCAACCGCATGAAATATATGCCGATGGGCTATTTCAACAGCCATAGTCTGGGCAATCTCACATCCGTTTCAACAGCGACCATGAGTGACCTTGAAAGTATGTCCTTTGCTATCATCGTGCGGACTTTGGTGGGAGTAATCCACGCCAGTATTTTTTCTATTGCCATGTGCTACTTTAGCTGGAAGATTAGTTTGATCTTTTTGGTTGGCGTGATTTTGTTCATGGTAATCAACACAATGCTCCTGCGCTGCTCCAAGAGATTATCTCCCATACGATTAGAGGCGCAGACGGAGTTCATGGACGCCGTACTGGAATACATACAGGGAATGGGTGTTGTGCGGGCGTTCCACATGGCAAAGCAGTCAAATACCACGCTGGAAAAATCCATTGACGAAACGCAGAAGAAAAACCAGCTTATTGAAAGGCAGCGGATTCCCTATATAGCCGCTGAGCAGGTTGTCCTTCGGATTGCCAGTGCCGCCGCTGCTTTCTGCTCTATCGCACTTTTTGTAAACGGTACGCTGAAATTAACATATTGTCTGATAATCTTAGTATCGGCGTTCATGGTATATAGCCAGTTGGAAAGCGCGGGAGAAATGTTCTTTATGCTTTCAATGATCGATGCTTCTATTGATCGTGTGGAGGAAATCAACCAAAGTCCTCAGATTGACATTGACGGCAAAGAGCAGACCCCAGACCGGCTGGATATTGAAATGCAGGATGTGAGTTTTTCTTACGGGGATAAAAAAGTGATCGACCATGTATCGCTCACAATTCCACAAGGAACCACAACGGCGATTGTCGGCCCGTCGGGTTCTGGAAAAACAACACTGGTAAATCTAATCGCGCGCTTTTGGGATGTTGACAGCGGAAGTGTCCGTATCGGTGGCATTGATGTTAAAGATTACAAGCTGGACAGCCTGATGAAAAATATCAGCATGGTATTTCAGAATGTGTATCTGTTCCCGGACACGATTGAGAACAATATTAAATTTGGTTCCCCTAACGCTACCCATGAAGATGTGGTGAAGGCAGCAAAGGCGGCAAGGTGCCATGACTTCATTTCAGCATTGCCGGAGGGCTACCAGACGGTAATCGGAGAAAGCGGTGCGACCATTTCCGGCGGCGAAAAGCAGAGGATTTCTATTGCAAGAGCGATTATGAAAGATGCGCCCATCATTATTCTTGACGAGGCCACAGCAAATGTCGATCCCGAAAATGAAGCAGAGCTTCAGAAAGCGATTGAAGCGCTGACACAGGGGAAAACAATTATTATGATTGCCCATCGGTTGAAAACCGTAAAAAATGCGGATCAAATCATCGTTATCGACCGTGGTAAAATCTCTCAGCAAGGTACGCATGATGAACTTATCAAGCAAGCAGGTATTTATGCGGATTTTGTTGGCATGAGAGAAAAAGCTATCGGTTGGAAAATCAAGGCAGACAGCCTTGCATAAAAGAAAGGAGTTCCTACAATGGACAAGAAAAAATTGAACGCAAAAGACTTTATCAACATTGGTATCTTTACTGTCATCTACTTTGTGATGTTCTTTATCACGGGTATGCTTGGGTACATCCCTATCTTTGCAGTTATCATTCCATTGGTGTTGGGAATACTGGGCGGCATCCCGTTCATGCTGTTTCTGACAAAGACAGGGAAATTCGGCGCGGCTACTATTATGGGTACGTTGGTCAGTGTCCTCTGCTTTCTGATGGGACAAAGCTGGATTTCAATTCCGTTTGGAATCGTATTAGGTTTCCTGGCTGATTTGATCTTTAAGGCTGGCGAATATAAAAGCTGGAAACATACTGTGCTGGGATATTGCGTGTTTACCGAATGGGTAATCGGCTCCATGCTGCCTATGTGGATTATGAGAGATACCTTTTTTGAGGCTTATAGAAGCAAGGGAGGTACGGATGAATACATCAATGCCGTTATGGGTCTTACCGCTAACTGGATGCTACCGGTAGTTATTGTTTTAGGCATCGTCGGCGGAGTGATCGGCGCTTATTTAGGCAAGGCAATTTTGAAGAAGCATTTTGTAAAGGCGGGCATTGTTTAATGAAACCAGAATTATTACTGTCAGTTGATTCGGAGCGGCGTTTCTGGCTTGACCCAAGAACAAAGCTATATATGCTGGTAATATTCAGTATTGTAATGATTGACGGAAAAACGGACGGTATTAGTTTCTGGTTAAAGCCGGTTCTGGCATTAGTGCCCTTTTTCCTCCTCCTTTCGGGCAGGAGGAAAAAGGTTGCCATCATCTATTTGATTGTTTTTATTGTTTCATGGACGGTAAACGTGTTTCTTGTTCCGTATATGGGACTGATAGGGACAATTATAATATCGCTGCTAGCTCAATTTGGAACAAGATGGTTTCCCAGCGCCATGATGGGCTACTATCTTCTTTCGACCACAAAGGTTAGTGAATTTGTCCTTGCCATGCAGCGTATGCACATACCAGAAGCATTTATTATTCCGTTTTCTGTTATGTTTCGGTTCTTTCCTACAATTTTCGAAGAAGCGGAATCTATTGGAAACGCTATGCGTATGAGAGGAATTAACGGGAAAAAAAGTTTTTTTTAAGAATCCACAAGCAGTATTAGAATATCGAATTGTCCCTCTTATGATGTCCGTAGTAACAATAGGGAATGACCTGTCAGCGGCAGCGTTAACAAGGGGATTAGGAAACGGTAAAAACGAACAAGTATTTGTAAAATCGGTTTCCATTGGAAAGACTTTGTGATTATATTTATTGTTACGGTTGCCCTGTTGGTGTTTCTGCATTTTTTCGGGAGGGCTGAAATGATAGAGTTTAAAGATGTATCTTTTCAATATGAACAAGGTAGTTCAAAAGGAAAAATCAAAAATATAAATTTGACAATCCATGACGGAGAGATTGTTTTGATTTGCGGAGAGTCAGGTTGTGGAAAGACAACTCTTACACGTTTAATAAATGGGCTTATCCCGCATTATTATGAGGGGACACTTACCGGACAGATGATTGTAGAAGGAATAGATGTAAAGAATGTATCCTTATATGAACTGTCGGGTGTAGTTGGCTCTGTCTTTCAGAATCCGAGGACACAGTTTTTTACGGTAGATACTACAAGTGAGATTGCGTTTGGATGTGAAAATTTGGGAATTGACACAGAAGAAATCAATTCACGAATCAAAAAAACGGTAGATGCGTTAAAAATTGAAGATTTGTTGAATCGGAGCTTATTTGCACTATCTGGCGGGGAAAAACAGAAAATTGCCTGCGCATCTGTATCGGCAATGGAACCATCAATTTTTGTATTGGACGAGCCATCTTCAAATCTGGATATTCGGTCAATTAGAGAATTAAAAAATGTGCTACGGAAATGGAAATCACAGGGGAAAACGATTGTGATTGCTGAGCATCGCTTGTATTATCTGATGGATATTGCAGATAGGGTTTTACTTATGGAAGATGGGCATATAAAAGAAAACCATGCCGTTTCGGATTTTAGAAAAAAATCTACAGATGAATTACATACTTTGGGACTTAGAACTTTACAATCAGAGGATTTTAGCAAAACGCAAAGTATAGTCAGTGCAACAAAACAACTGTATATTCGGGACTTTGAAGCCTCTTATAAAGATTCTTCCGGGAGGAAGAAGAAAAAGCATAAGGTATTGGATATATCGGATTTGATGATACCGCAAGGTTCGGTGGTAGGAGTAATCGGCAACAATGGAGCCGGAAAAACTACCTTTGCTAATAATCTGTGCGGACTACTTCAGGCAGGGAAAGGCTGCATGAGCATGGATGGAAAAACATATATGGCAAATCAGAGACTTAAAGTCTGCTATATGGTTATGCAGGATGTAAACCATCAGCTCTTTACAGAAAGTGTGATGGATGAAATTTTGCTTAGCCTGGACAATACAGATGAAGAAAAGGCAATGCTTGAAGCAGAACAGATTATGGAAAATCTGCATATTTCAGAGTTTAAGGAAGCACATCCGATGTCATTGTCTGGAGGACAGAAACAGCGGGTAGCCATTGCCAGTGCGATTGCGTCCGATAAACAGATTATTGTCTTTGATGAACCTACAAGCGGATTGGATTATCGTCACATGAAGAAAGTAGCAAAAAATTTACGGGAATTGAGTGCATTAGGAAAAACATTATTTATAGTTACTCATGATCCGGAACTGATTGCGGAATGCTGTAACTACTTTGTATTTATTGAAAATGGAAAAGTGCTATGGAGTGACGGTTGGAACAGAATAAGCAGGGAACGACTACAAAGGTTCTTTGATTTTGAGGGCAATTGATGATGAATATTCATGCGTCTGGAGAAGATTACTTAGAAGCTATACTTGTTTTGCAAAAGAAAAAAGGTAGGGTTCGTTCTGTTGACCTTGCTCTGCATATGGGTTTTAGCAAGCCAAGCATCAGCCATGCGGTAGGTCTATTAAAGAAAGAAGGATTGCTTACAGTTGATGCAGATGGTTGCTTGCATTTGACCAATATGGGAAAAGATGTTGCTGAAAAAATCTATGAACGCCACCTGTTTTTCACGGAACAGCTTGTAGCTGTCGGGGTTGATCAGAAAACTGCAGAGCAGGATGCCTGTCGGATAGAACATGCGATTAGTGAAGAGTCTTTTCAAAAATTGAAAGCTTCAGTTAAAAAATAGAGTAATGGTGCAGTAGCATCAAATAGATTATTCTGGTTTTGTAATATATATTTAAACAATAAAGTACTAACAAACATCATCTATATATTGTGCTTGTAATATTGACGTAAACAAAATCTAGTGCTATGATAAATGTGCAAATAGTTTCATTCGGGAATACCCTGAATAAGAAATTTCATTCCGGAACGGTCCGGAATTAGTAAGCAGATTGTGCAAAGCACACCGGAGAAGTCCGTTTGGGCTTCTGGAATATTGGTTCAGGCATCAGCCTAAAAACAGAAATGACATCAAAAAGCAAAGAATTGTTTTTTGGGTGTCTTTTTTTTACTTTATAGGAAACTGCTCATACGGAGCACTCTTGAATGAAAGATGCCCGCCGGTAGGCGGGCATACTAAAAGGACGGTTGTGGTTTAAAAGATATAAAAACCCTCTTCGCCAAAATCGTCATCATTGATATCATCAAATTCGTGAAAGAAGTAATCCATATCCAGAAGTTCATCGTCGCTCATAGAGCGAACTTCAGCAGAAGTCATGCCTTCCGGTGGATTTTTCATATATTTTTCTCTAAGTTCCTTTGCAAGCTGGGCTTCTGTAATGTATTCGTTTGAAATTGCCCGATGCAGTTTCAGATCAGATTTACGATGTCTGGCATAGAGTCCGTAATAACGAATCATTTTAAAATGTTTTTCCGGGATATGCTGAGTGAGCATAGAGATAAAGTCAAGTACAGGAACAGTTTCGGTAATCAGCTTTTCATCTTCATGACGGTTGTAATGAAAAGTAACAAAGTCGCCATCGTAAGAATCAATACGAGAAGTTGCGATGACAGGGTGGCCAAGATAGCGACCGATATATTTAATGACTTTGGATGGTTCACATTTATTCGGAAGTGCACGGACATAGAAACCATTTTTATGATTGGCGTAGATAGAGGATTTCACTTTTTTAAAGGAGTCTCCAAGTCTGGAGAGAAGTTCACTTAAAAGAGTGGTCTGAAAAGAATCACGAAGGAGCCGGTAGTTAAAATGGTCGACCTTGCGCCAGGGTATAGAGGTTCCAGCACCGCCTTCAGAGAGAAGACAGTGAATGTGGGGATTCCATTTAAGATCACGTCCAAAAGTGTGAAGGACACAGATAAAACCAGGGGTAAAACGCTGAGATTTATTGATCTTGAAAAACATACGGGAGATTACACTGTTGACGGCTGAAAAAAGGCAGTTTAAAAGGGAACGGTCTTTTAAGAAAAAAGGGCGGAGTTCTTCGGCAATGGTGAAAATACAATGTCTATGAGGAGTTTTTATGATCTTAAAGGACATAGAAGTAGTGCGGTCAATGGAGTATTTATTGCCGCAGGTCGGGCAAAAACGACTTTTGCAGCGAAAGGGGAGAAATTTAAGATTACCGCAGTGTCCACAACCGTACATAGCACCACCAAAAGAGGGATTCCCGCAATTGATCATTTTATCAACATTTTCGATAACGGAGTCACGAGGATGTTGGAGATAGATCATTTCTTCATAATGCTCTTTGAAAATTTTTTGTAGTATATTCATAGAACCATTATGAAGTATTTTAAATAAAAAAGAAACCCCTTATCCCCTCATGAATGAGGGGCAGGAGAGCTGAAGTGTCGAAGACACTTTTTTATGATGAATTGTAGAAATTACCAATGGAGGACACATGGGAAAGGGAAGAATGCCGAATGAAAATGAGAAAGAAATAAAATTCCGGATTTGTAATTCGGGAGGACGGATACTTTACTTCATGGATATGGAACTGACGGATGAAGAACAGGTGAGAATGATATGCCAGTTGAATCAATGGTATTCAGATACGGATCAGGACGTGGAAGGATTTGTGGAGGAATTTTACTGGTTTGTAATAGGAATCATGGACGATATGATTCTCCTGAATCCAAGATATCTTCTTTTAGAAGAGGTCATGGAGCAGTTCTTGCTGTTGATGCCGGAAACAAGACGTAGATGCTATGGAACAGGCTGGCTTCGGAAAAATATCTGTCCTGCTGGGACCCCCCTTTCAGAGAGGAGTGCGGAGATTGATTATAAGTCTGTACATAAGAAAACAGATTTCCTCTGAGTTCATCCAGTGAATGAAACTATCTGATATCAAGCCCTGCCATCCACTGATCTTTCATGGTGCGGAACCAGCGCTCAATTTTTGCCTTCTGTGTCGGGGAGTATGGCTGATCATAATGGATGACAGAACCGATCCGGGCTGCAAGCAGTTCCATCTGCTTGTTTTTATAGCTTCTGCCATTATCAAAGTTAAAAAGTTGTGGGCGGCCGTATTTTGCAACGGCAGACTTAATGACCGACATAAGATTTACAAAGTTATCGTGAAAAAAGACATCAATGCCGACAATGAAGCGGCTGGCATCATCAATCAGCGTAATGATATATACCTGGTGTTTCTTACCATCGTCAGTTTTTAAATAAGGTCCCACACTGGAATCTCCGCACCAGACTTCATTGACGTGAGGTCTTTCATAACGGCGCATATCAGGGTTTGTGGATGTTTTAAACTGGACTGCCAGCTGGTTGATATACTGGTTGGTTAATGGTAGATGCCGATACTTCCCCATTTTTAATGCTGCCATTGTCCTGAAGCTGGGAAGATTTAGAAGACAATAATTGAGTCGTCAGTGCAATCTTATTTATCTCTTGTGACGGAAACAGGTTTCCGTTTTGCCGGAAGTAAGTCTGAATTGATTTCAGGAGCATCGAGCAGTGCAGTAAAATTCTGCTGAATGATATCCAGTGTCTTTTGTTTTTTCTGTAATTCTTGCTTTTCCCGGACAGTAGTAGCCTGTTCAGATTCAAGATTTTCAATCAGCTTTTGAACTTTATTAGAGCTTGGGATTTTGGTAACGCCGAGATCCTGAAGCTCTTTTTTTAGTGAATCGTGGAGCTGGTATTCTGCCTGATGTTTGGTGCGGTATGCTTTTGGATTTTTAGCAGATTTACAATCTTCAATTACTTTACGACAAAGCCGGTAAGAATCGCAGTGTTTCTGAATGACTTTCTGCATGCTCAGCTCATTGTTGATTTGCGTTATTCTCTGCTCAGCCGCTTTAACAGAAGCATCGACATCAGAAAGATGCTGTTGGAAATCTTCATAATTCAGCAGATTATTTTCGGAAAGATAGTTGAAGGTGCGGGCTGCTTCTTTCAGATTATTGAGTTTTGCCCAACGTTCAAATCCTTCTCGATTGCCGGTCGTAACATAAGTGGAAATATTGATATACAGGCGAGCTTCCCTGGACAGATGCTTTGGAGCTTTCGCTTTGCTACGATTTTTAGCCAGACGGATGCGAACATTTTCTTCGGAATAATAGCTTCCGAGAGATTTCATATAAGTGAAGTTCTTCTGCTCCGGTGCACGGAAGGACAGGTGCTTTCCCTGCCGGACTTCATATCCGGCTAACTGCATCTTTTGCAGAAATTCCTCATAGTTGATGGAAGTCCAGATTGATTTATCAACTGCGACACGTAGCTTGGCTTTCCAACTGGTGCCACGATGATATTCCATGTTCTCTTTATAGCTTTTACCTTTTTCTCCGGTTGGCATGCTGGTGGCAAGTCCATTTTCATGGCAGATACGATTACTGATTCTGCAGAGTTTATGGTAGCTCCGCTTATTGGAAACATACTTGTGATGATCAACAAAGCTTGCAGCGTTGAAGATGATATGATTGTGAATATGATTTTTGTCAACGTGTGTGCTGATCACGTACTCATATTTTCCTTTCAGCACTTCGTCAGCAAATTGTTGACCTAAGCGATGGGCATTTTCGGCATCAACTTCTCCAGGTTTAAATGATTGGATCAGATGAAATGCCAGGTTATCGCCTTTATCCATTCCATTCTTTTTTGCCATTTCTCTTGTCATAGAAAATTCAAGATCTGCAGTTTCCGGGGAACAGCCAAAACTGGAAACTAACAGTTTTTCATCTGTCTTATCTGGATTTGTAATATAGTCCAGAGCTTTCTTGTCAGTTACCTTAATGGGGAAGATTTTAAGATACGCCATAATTCTTTCACCATCTCTTTCAATTCTTGCATTTCTTCTGGATATAGATCTCCGGTGGTATTTACCTTTTTTGCAATCTGGTTGATATTTACACCAATCTTGTGCATTTCCTCATACTGTTTCTTCAGTGGGGTGGTATCGGTGTTGACGATGTAACCATCGATTGCCATCTTACGCAGATAAGCTCCCATGTTTTTGGTTTTTGATTCTATCATCTTCCTGCGTATAAGCTTCCTTTCTTCTTCGGTGACATAAAAATGGATTTCTTTGTTTCTCTTTCTTTCAGCCATTGGTGGGTTCTCCTTTCTGAGAGGACAGTAGTATCGTTGCTTTCAACGTTTTTCAATTTAGGGCAGGGTACCCTAAATTGGGATTTCCCGGAAGTGTATCCTCACTTCCTGTCCTTGCTGTTTTACCCCTCTATTAGTTAAAGTCAGGAGAACCGGGAAAATGCAAAAGAATTTGGCAGGTAGCACGGGAAGTGAAAATATGGTATGATTATGGGCAGGATATCAGGAGAATCAGGAGTTGAATAGATTGTGAAGAAAGAAGAAATTTTTGAATATGTGAAGAAACAGTATGGTACGATGCCGGAGTATTTATGGAGTAAACTACCGGACAGTGCAGTACTTCGACATAAGAATGGGAAATGGTATGCAGTGATCATGACGGTTGAAAAATCGAAACTGGGATTAGAAGGAAGAGAGATGGTTGATATCATTGACGTAAAGTGTGATCCGGACATGACAAATATGATTATTCAGACTTATGGATTTTTACCTGGGTATCATATGAATAAGCAGCACTGGATCACTATTTTACTGGATGGTTCGGTCAGCGAAGCAAAGGTACTGGACTTTTTAGATATGAGTTATGACCTGATTGATGGAGCAGGCAGAAAGGAAAACAAATGAGAAAAGCAATCGTATATGCATCTGTGCATCATGGAATTACACTGATTTTTGAGCAAAAGGAAAACCGGGGATTTTATTCCTCGGTTTTTCGGCTGTTATGCTTCAGTCTTCAACTTGAAAAATATCTTCTACAGGCACTTTCAGGTAATGGGCCAGCCGGATTGCAATCTCAAGAGAGGGATTACGTTCTCCACGTTCGATGCGGCCTATAGTCTGGCTGCAGGAACCTATGGCTTCAGCCAAATCTGCTTGAATGAGATTCCGTTCTTCACGAATATCTTTTAATGTATTATTGATTGCCATTCAATCACTTCCTTTGCTTATTGTTATCAGCAGGATCATGAACCTGCTGTTGAAATCTAATGAAATCCCGGAATTTCTGCACCTTTGCATTTTCCGATTACTTTTCCAAAAATCTTAAAAGAGTCAGATTCCAAAACTTGGATAGGACGATATTTTTGATTTAAAGAAATCAGATAAACACCATCTGGCTCATCGTGTAATTCCTTGATGTAAGTATTACCGTTGAGATAGAAGATTCCAATTTCACCATTAGCAAGAGAATCTTTTTTCTGAATCCATGCGACATCGCCTGTATGATAAAGTGGTTCCATACTGTCACCGGAGATCCGTACACCAAAGTCAGTCTGCTCAGGAGCAAGGTGTCCTACGTCATAAGTTTCTTTTACAGAATCTTCCAGGTAATTTCCAGTACCAGCAGAAACTGGTTCCCAGGTAATTTCTACAGGATGATGGAATGGGATAATTTTTGCAGACAGTGGAGAAAACTTTTTAGAAGCTTTCAAAATATCAGCAAATTCAATCAATTTATTTCTGCCTTCTTCATTCAATCCACTCATAATGTTATATGGATTTTCTCCAAAGAAAGATTCATATATATCTTCGATATCAAGTAACTGGCAAAGTGTCAGGAAAACATGTAAAGCTGGTTCTCGTGCATTGGTCTCCCATTTGGAGATTGCTTTTGTAGTGACCTGAATACCTTCCTGAGAAAGCAGGTCTACCAGATCTGATTGAGAGTATCCTTTCTTTTTTCTATTTTCTGCTAATATTTCCCCGAAATCACGCATTTGTTCGCCTCATTTCTATTTGAATTTTCTATATGCATTATACCGTATGTTAGAAATAAAATCAACAATAATCTCCAAAATGGAGAAAATACAACCAAGATGTTACTTGACTATCTCCGGAATGTCGATATATACTAAACATACAGAAATTGATAAGACATCATATTGAAGGAAACAGCTAGGAGGTGAAAAGTTTGAGTGAGCGTGTGATCCTGCATAGTGATATGAACTGTTTTTATGCCAGTGTAGAAATGCTACATCATCCGGAATTTGCAGGAATGCCTCTGGCAGTAGGTGGCGATCCGGAAGCCCGGCATGGGATTGTGCTGACAGCAAATTATATTGCAAAGCAAAAAGGTGTAAAGACCGGAATGGCATTATGGCAGGCAAAACAGATTTGTCCGGAAATCATATTTGTACCACCACGGATGGATTTGTATTTGAGATTTTCAAAGATGGCAAGAGAAATCTATTCGGAGTATACGGACAAGATCGAGCCATATGGAATTGATGAAGCCTGGCTGGATGTATCGGACAGCAGAAATCTGAAAGGAAGCGGAATGACGATTGCAAGAGAAATCAGCCATCGGATTAAATACGAACTGGGTGTAACGGTAAGTATTGGAATTTCCTGGAATAAGATTTATGCGAAACTTGGTTCAGATTATAAAAAGCCGGATGCAATCACAGAGTTTAATCGAGAAAATTATAAAGACAGGATATGGCAGCTTCCAGCGTCAGATTTGCTTTATGTCGGAAGACAGACAAATAAGAAATTGCAAAAACTTGGAATCCGGACAATCGGGCAACTTGCGGAATCAGACGAAAAGTTGTTAGAGAGTCATTTTGGAAAAATAGGAAATGTATTATGGGCTTTCGCAAATGGCTGGGATGAAGATCCGGTTTGCAAGGAAGGATATGAAGCACCAGTAAAGTCGATAGGTAATAGCACTACAACACCGAGAGATCTGGAAAATGATCTGGATGTCTGGATCATTCAAATAGCATTGGCAGAAAGTGTAGCTGCACGATTGCGGAAACATGGATTTAAATGCAAAACAGTAGAAATTACAGTTCGAGATAATCGATTGTATAGTTTTTCCAGACAGATACATTTACGACAGCCAACGAATATTACAAACGAGATTGTAACTGCAGCATTTCAGCTATTTAAAGATAATTACAAATGGGAACATCCCATTAGAAGCCTGGGGATCCGAGCTGCGGATCTTGTGTTAGATGATATTCCCGTGCAGTTGGATTTATTTGGAAATCAGGAGAAAAAGGAAAAGTTAGAGAAGCTGGATCGTACTGTAGATGAGATCAGACGACGGTTTGGTTATTTCAGTATACAGCGAGCGGCAATGTATCAGGATAAAGTCTTATCCCACTTAGACGCTGGTACGCACACGATCCATCCACATAGTTATTTCCATGGGTAATTGGAGGGATAGATTTGAAAAAAGCATTAACCAGAAAACAGGAAGAAAGTTATCAGTGTATTTTACGATATACCAATGAACATGGATATCCACCGACAATACGGGAATTTGGAAAATTGATCGGGGTGAAATCAACATCATCAGCATTTTCCAGAATCAAGCAGTTGGAGTTAAATGGATATATCCGCAGAATCCCGGCATCGCCAAGAGCAATTGAGATTTTATAGTGAGGTGTCGGCATGAACAAAGTATATGTAGATGTAGTAGCAGAGTTTCGGAAAGACGGACAGCTGGTTCCCATATTTTTTACATGGGAGGATGGAAGAAAATATAGTATTGACAGAATTTTGAAAATCGAGCGATGCGCCAGCAGAAAGGCAGGCGGTGTAGGAATGATGTACACCTGTATGATACAGGGGCAGGAAAGCCACTTGTTTTACGAAGTGGATAAATGGTTTATGGAGAGAAAAACAGCATAAGGAGAGATTGGTATAGACGATATTATTTGGATTATTAACCGGCAGGGATAGTCACTTTCCCTTTATATTCCTGCAGGTTTTACATAAGAAGATGGATTTCGGTCAGCAAAGGCAGCTCCCACAATGCCTTTTGGATATCCGCTTCTGCAAGTTGTAGTAAGTAATTGCTTCCCATCAAAATCATGGGGAAAGCGAACTGGTCTGAAAGACCGCCAGTTAGTGTGATGATGATAAGGAGATTTTGAAACTGATGACAGACAGAGATTATGCAATTAAATCAATGAAAGAAATTACCTTCCAGATGGCAAGTCATGCACAGGATTATCTGGAAGTTACAATCGAAAGACATTATACTGATATTAAAGAATTGATGACAAGCTATCAGAAATTGATTTTGGAAAATCAGATTGTGTTAGAAGAACTGGATATGGAATGCCAGGAGAAAATCAATGAAGATATGGCATATGCATTGAGTTATCTGAGCATTTATAACAACCAGCTGAATGTGCCAAAGATGCACCGGGAGATGAATAATCTGATGATTATTTATGGATTGTCGGACATGATCTATCGGGGAATGACTTTGGTGAAGTTCTATGCACCGAATGGTGTGATGCTCAGTGAAATCCTTCACTCCTGTTTTTGCAGTCATTATAATAAGACAGATGTGGAAGTACAGCAGGAGTTAGGAATAGGCAGGACTTCTTTTTATAAAATGAAGAAGCAGGCACTTGGGTATTTAGGATTTTATTTTTATGAGATCGTGGTACCGCAGGCAAAGGATAAAAGATTTAAACCGTCACTGGGCGTTGAGGAAGAGTAGGTGAATAATATGAGATACGAAGATTCGATGAAAGGTGTAGCTGCTCAGATAATCAAAGAACAGCTGAGAGCCAGTAAAATTAAAAACAATCCAGAAGATTTCCATTGGCATGATGAATATGCAACGTTGAATTTCTTTCGGTTTATCTGCAAAAATATCGGTAACTTGGGAAATGGAGAAATTGAAAAAATGGTCACACGCTTGAAAAGCATAGATCAGAAAGCAGTGGAAAACCATGTGAATGGTGCTGTTTGGGCATTTGATTATGATAAGATGTTCTGTGTATTGATGGAGAATGAAATTTGCCGAAAGGTGTGCGAAAAGAATAAATATAATAGTTGGATGAAGCTGATTGGACAGTATTGTATCTCAATGGCTTAAAGATAAAGAAAGTTGCTGGAGAGAAAAAATATTCTCCAGCAACTTTGTCTTTGATGAATAAAGGTCAATTTTTTATTTAACTATTCTCACTATTATTTGATTCAGTGATTTTTTTCTTCTTTGAAGAAACCAGTTTGTGACCGGAATAAATGGACATGCCCATACAAAGCAATGAAGAATAGGCAAAGTATTTATGTGCAGTCATAGATTTTTTGATTCCAGAATAAATGCATCCCAACATACAGAAAAGTGCGCCTAAGGACCAGTATTTATGTGATTTCATGATTTGATACCTCCTTTGATTTAACTGATTCAATCATAACGCTTTTTTACGAAAAATGCAAAGCATTACCGGGAATCGCTTGCATGTGGATGCTGTGACTGCCGCTACGGTCATGATCGGTGGGCATTACGAACAAGGCTCACATGTAGCATTCGACTCCGAATATCAGCCGGCACACATATGAGGACGGAAAATGTAGCAGCTTTTGAAAAAAATTGCTTTTTTCTGCTCAAAGTGCTACAATCGGAATATACCGAATACAAAGGGAGGAAAGCTCCCATGCCAAGACCGCCACGGTGCCGTCAAATTTGTGGCGTACCACAGGTCGATACATTCTGTCCCAACGGGTGCGAGAATACCGAGCCGATCCTGCTGACGCTGGACGAATACGAGGTCATTCGGCTGGTTGACTTGGAGCAGCAAACCCACGAGCAGTGTGCCGCTCAAATGGACATTTCCCGCTCTACCGTGCAGGAGATTTACGAAAGCGCACGGAGCAAGATCGCAGCGTGTCTTGTCCACGGGAAACCGCTGCACATCACCGGGGGAAACTACCGCATCTGCGGAGGACAGGAGGCAGCTCACTGCGGCCGTTGCTGCCGGATGCAGAGAACCAACATGGAAAAATTAGGCAAAACTTGCAAAGGAGATTCCATTATGAAAATTGCAGTTACCTATGAAAACGGTCAAATCTTTCAGCATTTCGGTCACACCGAGCAGTTCAAGCTTTATGAAGCTGTGGACGGCAAAATCACTCATGCGAAAGTCGTTGACACCAACGGCAGCGGTCACGGCGCACTGGCAGGCTTCCTGATGCAGAACGGCGTGGACACTTTGATTTGCGGAGGCATCGGCGGCGGTGCGCAGGCAGCTCTGGCCGAAGCGGGCATCAAGCTCTACGGCGGTGTCAGCGGGGACGCTGATGCTGCGGTGAGCGCATTGCTCAACGGAAATCTGGGCTACGATCCCAATGTTCACTGTGACCACCATGATCATGAGCACGGCGAGGCTGGTCACTCCTGCGGTGACCACGGCTGCGGCAAGCATAGCTGCCATTGATATGGAACGCACACTGACACAACTTCCGTTCTGGTCATCCTTGACCGAACGCGAAATGGACACACTACGCCGAAGTGCCTTTGTCCGTCATTATAAAAAGGGTGCGTTCGTTCACAGCAGCGACAATGAATGTCTCGGAATGCTGTTTATTCTTTCCGGCGAGATCCGCACCTATCTTCTCTCTGATGAGGGGCGGGAGGTAACGCTGTTCCGCCTGTATCCGGGCGAACTATGCGTGCTTTCCGCCTCCTGCGTGATCAGTCAGATCACCTTTGATACGCAAATGACTGCCGGAATGGATACGGACGTTCTGATTATCCCTGCAAATGTCATTGCTGCACTCAAGGAGAAAAATCTCCATGTCCGCTGTTTTCTCTATGAACTGGCAACGAAACGGTTTTCTGATGTGATGTGGGCGATGCAGCAGATCATGTTCAAGGGGCTGGATCAGCGGCTGGCAGAATTTCTCTTTGCCGAAGCGGAACGTACCGGCTCCGACACGATACGTATGACCCATGAGCAGATCGCCCAGCACATCAGCTCGGCACGGGAGGCAGTGGCACGGATGCTCAAAAGCTTCTCGGAGGACGGACTGGTGGAGCTGAAGCGTGGTGCAATCACGCTGCGGGATAAGAACAGATTAAATCGTCTAAAATAAAAAGGAATGTGACTTCGTCACGGAATAAAATCATAGATTTGCTACAATAAAAGCAGAAAAGCAGGAAGGAGTATCCACCATGAAAGAAACGAAATACGCAGGAACTCAAACCGAAAAAAACCTGATGGCTGCCTTTGCCGGTGAGTCCGAGGCACGCAACAAGTACACCTATTTTGCATCCAAGGCCAAGAAGGAAGGCTTTGAGCAGATCGCGGCACTGTTCCTCAAAACCGCTGATAATGAGAAGGAACACGCCAAGCTGTGGTTCAAAGAACTGAACGGCATTGGCGACACCGCAGAAAACCTTCTCTCCGCCGCTGAGGGTGAGAACTACGAGTGGACGGATATGTACGATGGCTTTGCCAAAACTGCCGATGAGGAAGGCTTTCATGAGCTGGCCCAGCGTTTCCGCCTGGTAGCCGCCATTGAGAAGCACCATGAGGAGCGCTACCGTGCCCTGCTGCACAATGTGGAGATGGCAGAGGTCTTTGCCAAGAGTGAGGTCAAGGTATGGGAGTGCCGCAACTGCGGTCACATTGTGATCGGTGAGAAAGCTCCAGAGGTTTGCCCCACCTGCAACCATCCCCAGAGCTATTTTGAAATTCACGCAGAAAACTATTAAAGAAAGAAAAGGAGAATTATCATGGAGCAGAAGTTTTACATTTGCAAGCATTGTGGCAACATCATTGCCAAAGTTAAGGACGCAGGCGTCCCTGTCGTCTGCTGCGGCGAGCCGATGAGCGAGATCGTTCCCGGCACCACCGACGCTGCCGTGGAGAAGCACGTCCCTATCTGGACGGTGGAAAACGGCATCGTCCATGTCAAGGTCGGCTCTGTGGAGCACCCCATGCTGCCGGAGCACTACATCGAATGGGTATCTCTCCAGACCAAGCAGGGCAATCAGCGTAAGGAACTGCATCCCGGCGAAAAGCCGGAGGTCTGCTTCGCTCTCTGCGAGGGCGATGAGGTCGAGGCGGTCTACGCCTACTGCAACCTCCACAGTCTGTGGAAAGCGTAATTCACCTTCTTAAAATCCGGTGCTCAAAAAGCACCGGATTTTTTTATCAATGCAACCTCGTCACAGAAAAAAGACTTTGTCCTGCGGTATGATAAAGCCACAATCAAGAAAGAGCTGACGAATATGAAAATCAAGCTCAATCCCGATCAGGAGATTGTCAGCACCATCAGAAAAGGACTCAAGCGCACCGGCGGGTACTGTCCCTGCCGCAGGGAGCGCACAGAGGCAACCAAATGTATGTGCCAGGAGTTCAAGAATCCAATTGCAGATCCGGGCTTCGAGGGGGTCTGCCACTGTATGCTCTATTACAAATCCTTGTAGGATTAAGGGAGGAAAGCTATGCTGTCAAAGAAACTGGCTGCCATAGATAAGACGCGGTGCGTCGCCTGCGGTGTGTGCGAAAATACCTGTCCACTGGGGGCTGTCAAGGTGCGCCGCGGCTGCTACGCCGCCGTGGAGGCGGAACGCTGCGTAGGCTGCGGCAAGTGCGCAAAACTCTGTCCCGTCGGCTGCATTGAGGTGAAAGCGAGGGCTGACGCATGAAAGCAAAGCATTGGTACGATTACCTGTGGGTGTATGCCATCATCTATTTTGCACTGGGCTTTTTCAATATCCTGTTCGCGTGGCTGGGTATGATCGATTTTCTTCTGCCGCTGCTTTTAGCCATCTTTGGCGGGAACAAATTCTTTTGCAACCACCTCTGCGGACGGGGTCAACTGTTCAGCAAGCTGGGGACAGACCTTAAATGCTCCCGCTGCAAGCCCACGCCCCGCTGGATGTCCTCCAAGTGGTTCCGTTATGCCTTTTTGCTCTTTTTCCTGACGATGTTCGGCAACATGGTGTTCCAGACCTATCTGGTCGCTGCTGGTGCTACGTCCCTGCGGGAGGCCATTAAGCTGTTCTGGACATTCCGTGTGCCATGGGGCTGGACTTATACAGCCGGTACAGTCGCTGATTGGATGGCGCAGTTCAGCTTTGGCTTTTATAGCCTCATGCTGACCTCTCTGCTGCTGGGTCTGATCGTTATGGTGCTCTACAAGCCCCGCACATGGTGTGCGTTTTGTCCGATGGGAACCATGACGCAGGGTATTTGCAAGCTGAAAAACAAAGAATAAACAAAGATAACAGAACGGAGCCTTTCTCATGGCTGAACTGAAAATTACTGCTGCGAATTTTGAAAATGAGGTACTGCATTCCGACAAGCCCGTCCTGCTGGATTTCTATGCGGACTGGTGCGGACCGTGCAAAATGCTCTCTCCCGTACTGCATGAGCTTGCCGAAGAAAAAAGCGGTACGCTCAAGGTGGGCAAGGTCAATGTGGACGAGCAGATGGAGCTGGCGATGCGTTTTCAGGTATCCAGCATCCCGATGCTGGCCGTATTCAAGGATGGAAAGGCCATTACCAAATTGGTCGGCTATCGGCCTAAGTCGGAGATTGCCGCAATGGTGGAGGGCGCAAGATGAAAGTTGTGATCGTAGGCGGTGTGGCGGGCGGTGCTTCTGCCGCTGCCCGCATCCGCCGTTTGGATGAACACGCCCAGATCATCATGATCGAGCGCAGCGGCTATGTGTCCTATGCCAACTGCGGTCTGCCGTATTATGTGGGCGGTGTGATCAAGGAGCAAGAAGAACTGACACTGCAAACTCCGGAGAGCTTCTGGGACCGCTTTCGCATTGATGTGCGGGTACGGCAGGAAGTAACTGCGATCCATCCCGCAGAGAAAACAGTCACTGTCCGCACACTGGACAGCGGGAAGATCTATACGGAAACCTATGACAAACTGCTTCTTGCCCCCGGCGCAAAGCCGACGGTTCCTGCGCTTTCCGGCGTGGACAGCGAGCGTGTTTTCACACTGCGCACCGTGGAGGATACCCTCCGCATCAGGCGCTTTGTAGAGGATCAGAAGCCGAAAACCGCTGTTTTGGCTGGCGGCGGCTTTATCGGTCTGGAAATGGCGGAAAACCTTGTGGAGATGGGCGTTTCCGTCACCATCGTCCAACGTCCAAAGCAGCTATTAGCGCCGCTGGATACGGATATGGCGAGCTTTGTCCATGTGGAAATGCGCAGACACGGCGTGGCTCTGCGGTTGGGTGAAACCGTCACCGAATTCCGGCAGGACGGAGATTCCGTGCTGACGCTGCTGGAGGAAAGTGAGCCGCTGCGCTCCGACATGGTGCTGCTGGCCATCGGCGTCACGCCGGACACCCATCTGGCAAAAGAGGCCGGACTTGAGCTGGGCATCCGGGGCAGCATCGCTGTCAACGAACGGATGGAAACCTCCGTGCCGGATATCTACGCTGTGGGCGATGCCGTAGAGGTCACCCATTTTGTAACCGGGCAGAAAGCGTTGATTTCGCTGGCGGGACCCGCCAACAAGCAGGGACGCATTGCCGCTGACAATATCTGTGGCGGCAATAGCCACTTTCACGGCACTCAGGGCT